>ULWC01060987.1_pt1 | contig 23790 bp, 19 predicted proteins | sample 1959931 | NCBI WGS metagenome assembly ULWC01 (sample SAMEA4835801, study PRJEB28245) | human gut metagenome | biome: gut microbiome; material: fecal sample | place: Denmark | collected 2008
ACACGACAAAGGGCTGTGTGCCCTTGTCAAGCGATGTAATCCGAAGATGATTACGCAAGTATGTCAAAAATCTTGTCTGATAAGTCAAAAAAACACCTGGATTGAAGCCGTTTTTTATAAACTTATCAACGTCTCTCCAGTTTTCTGATGGACTTCCTCCTGACACCTCTGTCAATATAACATCAAATAGCTTATCTACTTTCCTTGTATTTGTAACTCCCTTCATTGCAATATAAAGAGAATTGTAGTAATGGGGTAGCCAGCCTGACTTTTTCGCAGCAAATATAAACTTATGAAAAACACCTTCGGTATTAAGTAGATAGTCAATATTCATATAACGAAGAACATAATATTTTTCATTTTCAACCGACTCCTCTACTATATCGTAGTTAATTAATGCATTTTCGACATCTTGATACACTTCATCGCTCAACCGAACACCAATTGATTTAAAGCTATCCTCCATCCCATACGCTTTCACATAAGCATCACCAACTATCAGCTGTTTCTGCAAATTTTTAAGTTCAACCGCAGGAATTTTATTAAATTCACCTTTTGCGATAGCTCCTCGTATAAGAATACTGTTCCTGCAAAATTCCTCTCTGCATAAATCAACTATAATATCGAGCAAATCTGAAAGGGACTCCTTCATAGTATCGTTGGTATAAAGAACTACCGAATCACTAACAACAAAACCATTTATTTTCTTTTCTACATTTTGCCATTCATCATCTCTATTATATCTCGAAAAGACTTGATATACAATACGAGAGTAGCTCTCGATATATTCGATGCTTCTTTCCTGACCCAACGTCTTGAGAGTATTCTTGAACCCCAAAATATCTAAAAATGCAACATATTTCATTGTTATTATTCCTTTTTGACAAAAAGTCTAAACCAAATGCAAGTTCAAAACGATTTTACTTCCAAAAATTCTCGATTGCATTTTTCATCATTATTTTTCTAACTTCTACGGCAGCTTCCTTCATATGTTTACTACAGATATCCTGTGATTGTTTTAAATCTTCTTCAATCCTATATCGTTCGTTATATGTTTTTACAAAGAGATTAATAAATGTCGGGTCATATTCCAAATAGTCCAGCAATCGCTTCCAATAGCCCGCCATAAGCTTAAGTCCCATGAAATAATCACACAACATATCATTAAGCTGCATCATCCTTTTCTCATCTGTTGTCGCATCAGATTGTTCTAGCATCCGGATTATTTTCGGATATTCTTTGCGCAAATCCTTCAACTCAGTTTTCACACTATTAACTATTCCAAGTAATTCAAAATTCAAATTAACAAAAAAACATGACTGAATAGAATCCATCAGCAAATCATTTCTGTCATCGCATAATTCCAAATTTGTTGTTTCTATTGAAGTTTGATGTTTTTTGTAGTAGGCGACATATTTTTGTTTGCATTCGCACTGAACATCATCTTCATATTCTTGTGCCTTATCGACATCAGGAGTATATTTGCAAGCTGTTTCTATTCCATGATATATATCCCTAATACACTCGTTACATCTAATATCCTGTTTCAATCTTATCTTGCAATACCAAACCTGCCATTTATAAACTATGATTACCGCAATAATGCTGCAAAGTACACCAGAAACATATGTGTTATTGAGAATGTTCCTTACAAATGTGATTTTGATAATTTCAGAAAAGACACCCAGTTTTCTTGCTATAAGGAGTAGCAGAACGAGCAAAAAAATTCTTAATATCAGTGCAACTTTTTTATACATACCTTTGCTTCTTCACTTATTTTAAGGTTATTCTTTGCAATCTTAGCCACATCACTGTGTTTTGCCCGCTGCTCACCACGGAGAGGTAGCACATTTGAGCAGCACAGCCATGTGGCTGAACGCATGGCTGCGATAAGTATTAGTCTCTGCGGAACAAATCGCGGGTGTAGACCTTTTCCTGCACATCATCCAAACAGCTATCGTAGCGGTTTGCAATGATAGCCTGACTATTCTTCTTGAACTCTTCCAAGTCATTAACAACTTCGCTGCCAAAGAAGGTACTGCCATTCTCCAAAGTCGGCTCGTAAATAATGACTGTCGCACCCTTAGCCTTGATGCGCTTCATGACGCCCTGAATGGAGGACTGACGGAAGTTATCAGAGTTGGATTTCATGGTCAAGCGGTACACGCCAATCACGCAGGGCTTTTCCTGAGATTTATCGTACTCATTATCTTCGCCATAGCCATAGTAGCCGGCCATTTGCAGCACACGATCAGCAATGAAATCTTTGCGGGTACGGTTGGATTCTACAATCGCTTCAATGAGATTTTCCGGAACATCTGCGTAGTTAGCCAAAAGTTGCTTTGTGTCCTTGGGCAGGCAGTAACCACCATAGCCGAAAGAAGGATTATTGTACTGGTCACCAATTCGAGGATCAAGGCATACACCCTTAATGATCTGCTGAGTGTTCAAGTCCTTCATTTCGGCGTAGGTATCCAGCTCATTGAAATAGCTGACGCGCAGAGCCAGATAGGTATTGGCGAACAGCTTGACGGCCTCTGCCTCAGTAAAGCCCATAATCAGGGTGTCGATGCTCTCTTTAATAGCGCCTTCCTGGAGTAGACCAGCAAAGGTATTGGCCGCCTTTACCAGACGTGCGTTGTTTACATCAGTACCAACAATGATACGGCTGGGGTAAAGGTTGTCGTACAGCGCCTTCGATTCACGCAGGAACTCTGGGCTGAAAATGATGTTATCACAGTGGTATTTTTCCCGAACACTGGCAGTAAAGCCCACAGGGATGGTGGACTTGATAACCATGATAGCATCGGGATTGTACTGGATGACCAGCTTGATGACCGATTCTACTGCAGAAGTATCAAAAAAATTCTTCTTGCTGTCATAGTTGGTAGGTGCTGCGATTACAACGAAGTCTGCGTCCTTGTAGGCAGTTTCAGCGTCAAGTGTGGCCGTCAGGTTCAGTTTTTTCTCAGCCAGATACTTTTCAATGTACTCGTCCTGAATCGGGGACTTCTTGTGATTGATGAGGTCAACCTTCTCCGGGATAATGTCCACTGCCATGACCTCATGGTGCTGCGACAGCAGCGTGGCAATGGAGAGACCGACATAGCCGGTACCCGCAACTGCAATTTTATAGTCTTTCATAATGCTCCTCCCTTGAAATCCATTATTTTGTGTTTTTCAATTACAGGCTATTTTTGTATGCGCTGCACATGTACTTCTTCCAAGCCGAATTCTGTTGTAAGAATTTTTTCAATGTCTTTCTCATTTTTGCACATTTCCGCTGGAAGTGCGTTATATCCCCAAATATCATCACTCATCATTCCATAACTTGTAATATATATCCAGCTATATTCACCCGTCTTTGTTTTAATTGCAGCAGCATACTCTACTTCTGGTGAAAGCACAGTTTCATTATGGGAACGAGTTATCACGGTCGCAATTTCATATGTTCTCTTTTTTATCGCTTTAAATGCTTTACTCAGAAACAGTATCTTTTCCTTAACTGGAATGTTGCCCTCATACGCATAAATTGTTTTCGTTCCACACTCAAATTCAATCAGTATAGGTTCAAAACACTCGATATCATTCAATTCCACCATAGTATATCGTTCCGATGAAAGTGTAGAAATCTCCCATTGCGGAATAACATATGAAATGTCAAATTTACGAAAACTTCTTTGTATTACTTGACCGCCTCTCAAATAGTACAATGTGACTGCGTTAATACAAATCGGATGCAGTGTGCGATTTTTTACTTGGAGAAGAATTTCCGTCCCATAAAATCTGGAAAAACTTTCCCGCACACTCGTCACACTTAATTTATTGCTTATAATTGTCAAATAAAACGTTGTGATTGTAATAATTACCACACACAAATTGCCCAAAAAATTAATTGCAGAAATAATTCCAACTCCGCTTTCCATTGTTCTCCTCTTATTTATGAAAATTTTTCATTTCTTCTTACAAATCTTGAAAAGCAGTTCTTTTGCAGCCGGCAGCAAAACCAAAACTTCATAGCTGAAAAAACTCGCAAAATGTACTCAACAAGTAAACCATCGATATCTGCAATTTTGCAGGATTAATTAGAAAACAACTTTTAATAATCAGACTGTTATTTTCTATAAGTTAAAGCAGTATTACAGATGCAATCCACATCTTCCAGTGATAGATTTGCCACCACTGTTCATACCGCAGAGAACTGTCAGCGGCTTTATTGAGAGTTCTTTGAGATTGTCAAACGCCTTGAATTTATCAAGTGAAATTCCTCTTAACATCGTCACGGTCTCCCTGTTACATTAGAATGAAGGCAGTACTCAAAACAAGTAAGTTTTATACAGACAGGTGTAATCAGCAGCAATTCTATTTTTAAACTCCATAGCCCTGATTTTTGATAGTACTCACGACCTAAGACACATACTTCTGGCAGGTATCACGGTCAGACACTTCCACCATCACGCGCACCAGGGGCTCAGACAGATTGCTCATAGGCAGCTTTTTCGACAATATGACCTCCATCATCTTCAGACCGGTCGGAATGCCGTCATCGGTGCTGGCGTACTTGCTGAAGATGATATTAACTATTATTTTTCTTCTATCAGAATGCTATCATCTATGTCAGTAAATATTTTAGTAGCATATCTTTTTTTGCAATACAAGTAAAAAACCAGACCCAAGCCACTCCATATAATCATTATTATGACTTCTGGAAAAGAAAGCGTACAACTTGTTCCGGGTATAATATAAAGACCAGCCATTAGACCTGACAAAAACACAGCAAAGCCACCAACAATTTTATAATGTTTTACTTCATATGGCCTTTTCAGCGCCTTGTATTTTTTTCGCATCATTAAGAAAGAAGCTGAGACAATACAGTATGCTACACAACAAGAAAAATTGCCGGCATCTACAAACCACGTTAGAATCGCTTTGCCAAAAAAGGCCGATATAATAGAAATCAATCCAATAAATGAAATTGAATAAACCGGCACACCAGTCTTTTTATTTGTCACTCCAAAAAAGGAAGGTAACATATTTGAAGCAGATAAAGAACACAACGCGCGGCTACCACCTATCAAGAACGAATTCCAGCTTGTGAGAATTCCACACATCCCTCCAATAATAACGATCTTTGCCATGTTTACGCTATTGAACGCTTTTGCCATGGCATCCGCTGTCACCAATCCCGTATGCTCCATGGAATATAGGATTTCCGTCTTGCTCAAAATGAATCCGACACTAAAAACAACAAATACATAGAAAGCCACTGCAAGTACGATTGACATCATCATCAACTTTCCTATTTTTTTCATCGGAATCTTTATTTCTTCTGCAATCTGCGGAATAACATCAAATCCAAACAAAAAGAATGGCGTCAAGATAGAAATTTTCGCGATACCTTCAATAGCTTCACTTTCGTTCGTACCCAGAAAAAGCTGATTGTCCAGATTTTGTACATTTCCTGAAAAAACAGCACCTGCGATTAAAAGAACGCCAACACCTGCTATTGCCAGTGTCATTATTTTTTGAAATCTAGCGGCAGTCTTTGTGCCAACAAGATTCATAACCGTAACCGCTAGAGCCATAATGACTGATACTAATGTCCAACTGATGTAAATGTCCGCTCCCAAAATCGTATACATTCTTCCTATGGAGAAATTCGGAAAAATATACTGAAGAACGGTAGGAAATGAAACCACCTCAAAACACACAACGGAAATATAGCTCAAAATGATAGCCCATGTGCACACAAATGACGCCTTTTCTCCAAGAGCTAGGTAGCTAAACACCTTTATTCCACCACTTTGAGGAATTGATGTTGTCAGTTCAGCATAACAAAGCCCCACAAAATATATCATGAAACCACCAATGAGAAAGCCGATTGCAGTTCCGATTATTCCTCCGGTTACGATCCACTGTCCAGAAAGGACAACCCATCCCCAGCCTATCATTGCACCAAATGCAAAGACTAGAACATCGCCGGTGTTAAGTAGTTGCCTTTCGTTCTCTTTGATTTGTTTGCTCATTCTTCTCCCAATTTATTCGCTTCTTTTGCAATCGCTTTCAGCCGTTCAAATCCATCAAATCGGATAACGATGTCTGTTCCAGTATCATTTTTTACTGCAACGGATGCATTGATTTTCTTGATCACATCTATCATTTCATCTTCAGTTGCAGTATCAAACGTAATTACCAAAAGATACTGATGTTTTTTTACTACGTCACCAACATTTAGCATTCCGTCAATGTTTAAATTGATGCCTTCTAACTTTTTAATTTCGTCTAATCCAGTAATTTCGGAAATCTTTCCTCCATCCTTGCTCCAAAGAATATAGGTGCACCCGCATCTCTCTGGCAGCTTTCTTTCCGGATCAGGCAGATCAGAATAACTGTGTTTAACTCCTGTAGCGATGTCAACCAGCCACGCATATGTATTAAACCCACAGACATTCTTATGGTTCAAGGCCATCATATCACCAGACATCCGGTATCCTGTTTCCAGTACATAAAAATGCCCATCATCGTCTAACATCATTTCGATCCATGCCAAACCTTCTTTGCATCCCGCTTTATTGAAGGCAGTTGTAATATACGGATCGATTTCCTTTAAATACAGATCCAGTTTATTGGTTTCTGTTGTTGTGACCGAATAACAGTTGCTTGGATATCCCTCCTGTTCAAACATAATTCCGAAGTTTACCAAAGATGCTTTTCCACCTGCCAGCGCATACCAAGCAGTGTACTCATGTCCTTTCAGCATTCTTTCGACTATCACCGTGTCGCTTGCTGAATAAGACCTTGCATACTCACACGCTGCAAGCACTTCTTCCTTCGAATTGCAGTAGCTCATGCCTCTATTTGCGCTTTGATCAATCGCCTTGACTACAACAGGATACTGAATCTCGCTCAATTCCTTTTCGGTCGGAGTTTTGCTGAGATAATAGTCTTTAGCTACCGGCACACCACAGCTTATGCAAAGATCTTTAAACTGTCGCTTATCAATCGTATAATGCCACGATTCAGGCGTGCAGTAGCAAGGAAGATTCAACCGTTTGCACAATTCCATGCAGACAGAAATATTAAAGGTGCTTATGCCATTCATAATGGCAGTAACCCCTTCTTCTCTACATTTTTCTTCCAGAACATCAATGTCCGCCGTACTGATCATCCAATACTCATCTGCCAAAAGCTTCAGCGGTGCTTTTTCCACACTAAGATTATCTGTCACGATCGTGTAAATCCCACGTCTTTTTGCCTCTAGAAGAAGTTCTTTCGTACCACGTCCGGTCGTGCCAAGCATTAACAGTTTCATATAAAACATACTCCTTTTATACCTTGCGTGTTAACTTCGAATATTCTTTTAGTTTTGTTCGAAACACCTCAATAGCAGTGCATAACCCAAACACCACTAGCGTAACAGCGATTGCATGAACTACAATCACACCATCATTGTAGGCATCAACGTTATTGCAAATGTCCCGCCACAACCACCGCCGCATAGTATCGCTATTAGCATGGATACAAAGCACTCCAAACGTTGCCGCCGCAATAGTATTGATCCTCCTGCTATATCCGATTTTTAAGTTCTTGAAGAATAGGAATCCGCTAATTCCAGTCGTCAGTGCCAGTATTTTATTGGAATCTGACACAAAGAAATAACAAAGACCAACGTGTTTCCCTATCATCCTGCTAAAAGCAGCTAGAACGATAATACTCATCCAAGAAAGCAACAAGGACACTCCTGCTAGAAACCCGGTAATTTTTGTGCTATTGAAACACTCTTTTGGATACAGCCGAATATACGATGCAATCACATAGAGGATGCTGAACCATGTAACATAATTAAATACCACATGTGCCTTTGCAAAGGATGGCAATACCACATAAACACCAATACACCAGGTCATTAGCCAGAAATGTTCTTTTTCTGTAAGGGAGTGAATCAGTTTATTCAGGAATGGAATCAACAAATAGAATAAAAGAAAACATGCTGTGAAATTATCTGCTACCGTAAAAAAAGGAAACAGCATTTCCAAAAAGTCACCGATTGAAAAAGATTGATAACCAGAAAAAAAGAATAGGCACCATATTACTACCTTATAAAAATAAAGTTCACCAAGTAGCTTGCAGAATTTTTCTTTTGTAATATTTGAAGTGCACATGAAGTATCCCGTAATCAATACAAAACAATTGATTCCGGTTTTGCCGCCCCAGCCAAACAGCAGCAGAAAGTAATCCTGAAAATGTAGGCTGGCCTGTGTATCAATACAGTCAATCAATCCGGAATTCACAACATAGTGATGCGCCACAATCATCAACATCGAGAGGATTCGGAAAAGTTCAATGTTAGAACTTCTTACCCCCCCCTGAATTTATCGGTCTTTACCGCAACTGCGTCCATTTCTAAACCTCTCCACAAAAGTCTTTCTTGTCAGTCTTTCTGCCCTAGAATAACGTCACAGATGCGATTCACATCTTCCAGAGACAAATCTGCGTACAGAGGCAGCGTCAATACACGCAATGCCAGATGCTGCGCAACAGGCGTTTTTTCAGTACCGGCGGTCGGATAATTCCGATAGCACTCAAAGCTGTTGGTCAGCGGATAGAAGTATTTTCTGGCCGTGATGCCCTGCTCCTGAAGCATTTCATAGATTTCATTGCGGGTGTACTTATACCCATCAAACACGACCGGGAAATATGCATAGTTGCTTTCTACATTTTCCTGAATTGCACTAAGTTTGATACCTTCTACGCCGGAAAGGCGCTCACGGTAACGCTCCACGACCTTTTTGCGCTTGGCGATTTCCTCGTCCAGATGCCGCAGATTGCAGATGCCCATAGCTGCCTGAAATTCGTTCATCTTGGCATTACCGCCTACAAAGCAAACCGACTCAGGACCATGGATACCAAAATTCTTCTGGTCGTTCAACAGTTGAACCCAGCTATCATCCTTAAAGCAAACTGCACCGCCCTCAATGGTGTTGAACACCTTAGTAGCATGGAAGCTGAACATGGATGCGTCGCCAAAGCAAGCGGTGGACACGCCCTTATACTTCACGGCAAAGGCATGAGCTGCATCATAGATCACCTTCAGGCCGTATTTCTTTGCAATTGTTTCAATAGCTTCCACATCACAAATATTGCCATATACATGTACCGGAACGATGGCTACCGTGCGGTCTGTGATAAGCCCCTCGATCTTCGTCACATCCATGGTATAGTCTCTATCGTTCACATCGCAGAACACCGGAATAAGCCCATTGCGAACAATCGCATGGGTGGTAGAAGCAAAGGTAAACGGCGTAGTGATCACCTCACCGCCCTCCGGCAGGTTCATGGCAGCAATGGCATTTTCCAGAGCCAGATGACCATTGGTATAAAGAGCCACATGTGGTACGCCCAAATATTCCTCCAGCTCTGCCTGCAACTGCTTATGTTTTACGCCCATATTGGTCAGCCAGTGGCTTTCCCAAATAGGACGAATTTCTTCTATGTACTCATCCAGGCTTGGCATAGACGAACGTGTCACTAAGATATTATCAGACATAAACTTTCACTCCTCTTTTATACTCATGGTTTTCTTAACCATTTCAGCAATTCTTTTCATATCTTCTTTTCCGTATCGTTGGTCAATTGGAATCGGAAGAATATCAGCCGCATAATGGTATTCCAAACTATCCACCGGACATTCTTTCAGCACATTCGGCCATAAAGTTGGTATGTAGATTTTTTCTTTTTGCAAGGCCTTTCGGATTTCGGAGCCATTCTGAATCAAAAGCGGGTACATAAATGCACCATAAACAGTTTTCAAATTCAGCTCATTTATATCCCGAAATTCTGCATCCAAGAAATCAAAGTTTTCCTGCCGTCTCTTTGCCACGACATCATTGTCGATTCCATGCAGAAGATTTTCTGTCAGACGGGACATTCGCTTTACCGGTTCTGTAGCAAACAGCTTATTGTTCAATACATATTCACTATAAAATTCATTTGCGCTGCGTTCATATCGTCCCAGCAAAAAGTGCATTCGTTCGAAAGACTCATCTTGCGGAAGCTCACGATCCAGCTTTGCATCCGTATACAGAAACGCCCCATCCGCAACACCAAAGTATTTCCGGCAAGTATAAAGCGTGTCCAGTCCATCTACGGGCATTTGGAAATAACTTTGTGCATTGTCAACTATGACACGATCATACCGCTGCTTCCAAGTTTTCAAATAATCGTTACGAAGCTGACCATAGAAGTTCACAATATAGAGCCATTCGTTTGCACCGATTTCCTTTGTAAAAAGCGGCTCAAACGCATCGTTAATATGATAAAATTCATATTCGATATTTATTTTTTTGCAGAGATTTGGCACAGAATCGCAAAGAAAATACGGCAGATATAACTTCCGAATCATCTTCGCTTCGCAAAGATATTCAAGTGCTCCTCTTCCGCAATTCAGTGCAATCGCTTTTTCGTGGAGCATTGCGCCTGTATAAGTGTCAAGCTCTATATACCCGCCAATTTCCTTCATAACTTTACTCCGTCGTTAATTGAACATCGATGTGCTTTTCTATATGGGATAAAATACTTTCAGCTGTTGCAACATCAGGAAATTTCATAAAGATAATTCCAAGACATTTTGCTGCATTGTCAAACCGTTCCACACGGTCTCCGGGCTTTTTGTAGAGATGTATTTCCTGCAAATATTTTTTTAATTCATCACTAAATACAATCTGCTTATATATTCCATCAGTTGTACTGTGCAAATTATGCGTTGCATAACAGCCCTCAGGTTTATGTACTGTAGTTAAAACAGGTTGCCCCATTGCCGCTTGGACTGCCATTTCAACTAAATCAGCGCCAAAAATCTTTCCCAATAAGTCCGGTATCATATTTCCGCCAGCTCTCGGTCCAATGTCGATAGGCCATACTCGATTGTTCTTATCAATAACCAATTCAACATTGACCGAGCCAAATCGAATTCCCAGTTTGTCCATCATGCTTTGCAGCGTTTGTTGAACAAGCTGCACATCGCCTTCCTCCAGAATTAACGGATAACTTTTCCCGACAGGAACCAATGGATTCACCCGGGTATCTCTATGGCAATTAAGAAGCCCCCATATAACCACTTTCCCATTTAAAACAAAAATATCGCCACCGATAAGATACGGATGTTTTTTCTCAATGTATTCTTCAATAATCACTCGGTGGGCACGAGAAAATGAAAAAGCAAATTCTAATGCGTCAGTTACGTTGTCCCAGCTATGCAGTACGGTAGCTCCTTTTGAACCAGAAGAATCCACTGGCTTGATGATAACAGGCAACCGAAACCGGGAAGTATCTGCTATCGCATCTTCAATAGTTCGATATCCCATAGATACTGGCGCATTAAATCCATTGTCTTGCAAAAACGCACGAAAACGATCTTTATTGCAGAGAATATCTACCGCGGAATAAGGGTTTGTTGGCAATTTTAATTTTTCACCCACATAAGCTGCTGTGGGTGCAGCGGGGTCAGATGCATAGGCCAAAACGCCATCAACTTTTTCCTTCTGCGCTACCTCAAGGACGGCATCCTTGTCCGTGGTACTTACAAGATAGAACTTATCTGCAACATATTGACCGGGGTTGTCCGTCAGAAAGTCGCACAGAACAGTGTAGTAGCCAAGCTTTTTTGCAGTTTCAATGGCTATCACCTGCTGTGCGGAACCACCCAATAAAAGGATCTTTTTCATTTTTTATCGCCTTTACTTTCTTGCAATTTTTTTCAAGACAGGGCGAATCATGCCCATCAGATATTCATAGGATTCCAGATGCAACGCAGCCGATGATCCAATGTAAATTGCCGCCCCCATCGGGATTTGAATCAGCAGTGTCGCAGCATTTGATAGGTGAAGCAGGCCAACAAGGTTCACGCAGCATCCCATAAAGATTGCTATAGCAATGCTCGGCAGAATATCCTTCAACTGATCCCAATATCGATAATTCAAAAGCTTACGATTGGGCCAGGAGTTGATGATTTGGCTTGTGACACTGCTGACAAGCAAGCTATAAGCCATTGCCATAACGCCAAACCACATAGTAGAAAGCAGCAACGTCATACCAACAATCTTCTTCGCAATTTCGAGTTTCAAAAACAAATCGCTGCGCCCCATTGCTTTGATTGCATTCAGGTTTGCCGTGTGGATTGGATAGAACATATAAGTAATGCAGAAAATGCGCAAAAACGGGACGCATTGTAGCCACTTATCTGTCAAGACCAACCGAACAATCGGCTCCGCACAGAATGCTAATCCCATCATCAGCGGAGCCATAATATAGGTGCTGGTTTTAATAGCCCTGCGAGTCATCGCCTTTACTCGACTGGAGTCATCTTGTACGCCGGCCATCGTTGGCAGAAGAACGCTATCAATGGATGTGTTGATATTACTAGCAATCACGTTTGGGAACTTATCGCCTTGGTTGTAGTACGCCAAATCTGCAGAAGAATACATTTTACCGATGATCAGGCTGCGAATATTACCATAGAGCGTATCCAAAAGTGCTGACGCCAACATTTTCCATCCGAATGAGAGCAGTCCTTTTAGTCTTTCCCAAGAGAACATCTTCTTTGGCCGCCATTTAACCGTCAGCCACAATATCAAGGTATCAATGGCTGTATTGGATAGCTGTTGTGCTACAATCGCCCATACTCCGAAACCTGCATACGCCAATCCAATACCCAGAAACGCCGAGAAAACGGTTCCGCCCAATGTCGCATAGAAGAAACGCTTAAACAGCATATTCCTCGACACATAGGATTGCTGGATACCTTTAACGCCAGAGATTACAATGGTCAAACTAATAACGCGGATGATTGGCGTCAGTGATAGATCTTTGTAGAAGTTTGCAATGATTGGTGCCGCCATAAACATAATGGCGTACAAAGCCAGACAAACTACAAAGTTGAAATAAAACACTGACGAGAAATCCAAATCATCAGCGTCTTTTTTTTGAATTAACGCTGTCCCAAGGCCACTATCTACAAACACCTGCATAATAGTAGTAAAGACTGTGATCAGCGCAATTTGACCATAATCTTCTGGTGCAAGAATACGGGCAAGGACAACAGATACTATAAATGTTACAATTTGTGCTCCGCAGCGTTCTGCAAATCGCCAAAAGAAATTATTTACTATAGATGTCGACTTCATATTTCAAACGCCCTTAACCAATTTTCTAAGACAATAGTAAAGTCTATCAAAAGCCGGAAACACCTTAGATACCCGAATTCTTGCTCTTACATGCAGAGGTAATTCCTTCCAATTTTTTTTCATCTCAGGCGCAAGCAAGACATTATAGTTCTTTTCAACATCTGCAATTTCAAACCGATAGCGCCTAACGGCTTCTACCACATCCTCATGAAAGCGGTGATTTGTTAATTCGTCAAAATTTTCAACCGTTTCAATAAAACAAATATCTCTTTGTTTCCTCCTCTCTAAATTCATATCCTTTCTTACTGTGCTACCTATAGCACCCATTCGATACACTGACATCTCTTTGTTTATATAATAGAAATTGCCCTTTAATGCTGCCATTAGCATATATGCAAAATCACCATAAGGCGACTTTGTCCAAAACTCATATTTTTTTTCGCCCATCTCCAGAGCATCGCTCTTTTTAAAGAAATAACTAGTTGTATGGAAAAGCCATTCTCCTTTTGCAAGCATTCGATTCATTACAGCTGCTGCTGAAATCACCCCTGATTCCATTTTCCTTTTCGGAAATGTTCTGATAACCTTCTTTTCATTTTCCGATATTCCCCGTACACTATGTACGCATACGCTGCATTCCGGATATTTTTCCATTATATCCGCCTGCATCTGTAATTTATTTGGATCTGTCCAGAAATCATCTCCTTCACACATAGCAATGTATTTTCCCTTTGCCATCGGTAACAACAAATCATTAGTAATCCACACTCCCTTAGAAAACTGGTTTTCCTTTTGCAGAATTGGAACTATAATGTGTGGGTACTTTTCTGCATACTCTCTAATAATGCTAGGTGTTCGATCCGTTGAAGCATCATCTGAACAATGACTTCATACAAAAAATTTGTTTTTTGCATAAGAAGCCCTTCTAAAGTTTTTCTTATGTATCTTTCCTGATTAAATGTATTACAGATAATCGTAACAAGTGTTTTGTCCATAATGCTCTCCTAAAATGCAAGAAAATAAACGCCTATGTAATTTACTAAGAAAATGTAAATATCATTAAAAAAGAAAAGCCAAAGGCAGACCACTAGAACTACATAATCAATAATAAATTTTCGCTTATGTAGTTGGATATACCAAGAAAAACAAACAATTAACCCATATGCAATAAAATACATCAAACGTTCAATTATCAGGTAATTAAAAAGAGAACCAAACGCCACAATAGTAAGCGCTTCCAAAACTGCAACCGTTTCAGTGCCAATATCGATGACATTTGCATTTCTTTTGATTTCTAACACCATGTAGCACAAATAGAGAACGACAACAACAAAGGCAAAATATACAGTTATCGATGCAGAGTCGGCCCTTGCAATCCAATTTATGATATTAAATCGATCCCAGTATTTTGTTAGAAGACGTACAAATTCCTGAAGATAGTAGTTTGATGTCAATGAACCCAAAAATCTTGCAACAGGTGGCCCAAACAGTATTATTGCAGGTATTGCTAGTATTCCAATGGATTTGTGTTTTACCCGCGCAAACAAACGTATCACAATAGGTACTATCGCAAACTGGTGAATCATCAGAGGAAGAATGTAAAGAAGAAGTACTTGCAAACTTCTTTCTCTTTTAACGGCATCTTTATATATGGCAACAGTTACAATTGCTACTGCAGTAACGCACCGAACACCTGATATTGACAGTTTGAATCCAAAAGTACACCACCATAAGATTGTAGCGAATGTTATGTGAGAAAAATTGACGACTCGCTCTCTTTGAAATGAATTCTTAAGTATATAAATAAATGCGCATCCGTCTATAAAAAGAGGAATAACTGAGAACAATCGATTATCTTTCATACGACTGATTAAAAAGAAGTAAATATTGGCAATTGGCAGTCCCTTATATTCCCCATAGTTTAATGCATATTGAAAATCATTACTCCTTAAATTGCTTAGCTCATCATAATGCTCTAGCAAATCCCAGCGAATAAAGTTTTTAGGTTCAAAGAACAATAGCCAAAACAGGATCATAAGCCAGATAATGCGCATCAGCATCAGATATTGGCGCAAACTGACTTGATTTCTCTCAGAAAGAGAATATCCAACTATGGGTATCATTAAAAGAAATATTATCGCCAACGAGACAAACAATACAGTACCTCCGCATTCATTTGCAATTCAACAGTTTTCAAAACTGCAGGTTTTATATTAATCAATCATCTTCCACTTGAATACAACTGCAAATACTTTCTCGCCATTGCTTGCGACGAAAACAACGACGACCTTTGTAGTGCATTTCGACCCCAATATTCTCTTTTCTTTGCGTCAGAATAAACCATCTCAAGAGCCTCAATGATTTTCTCCTCTTTGGGCTCAATCAGAAGAGCTTCCTTTTGACTTGAAAGCATATCCGGAATTCCTCCGACATTGCTTGCAATAATAGGAAGACCTGTTCCCATTGCCTCGATCAATGTCATCGGCATCCCTTCAAATTTAGACGGAAGAATAAAAACATCTGCATTGTGAAGCCAAGGGTAGACGTTACTCTGTAAACCAGCAAATTCGACTGCATCTGTAATATTGAGTTGACCTGCAAGCTGCATCTTATTCTCTTTGAGCTCACCATCTCCCAGTAACTGAAGCCTTGCATCCGAATGCTGTCCTTTGAACCGGGCAAAGCTCCTCAACAAAAGTTCATGATTCTTTACATCCATGAAACGACCTATGTGAAGAACTGTAAAGGTGTCTTTTCTCGCATAACTTTCCTTTACAATGCATCGTGAAAGGTCAATTCCGTTAAATACAACTGGGATTCTGTTGTCTGGCAATCCATACACTTCTTGAATCGTTCTCTGGATTTCTTTACTCAGTGCTACAGGAACCACATTAAAATAGCGGAATAATACTCTATTAATATTTTTTCCAACTTTTGTCTGTTCTTTCTGAGCAACGTTATGCACCGTATGCACCCGTTTGGCTTTAAATCCCATTGAAGCCAAGAAAGCATACGGCAAAACGTACCGATGCGTATGTATAACATCCGGTTGATATGCTTTTATAATTTTCCGCATCTTTGAAATAATAGACGGATCAAAGCCTCTTTTCTTGCCTAAATACTTTATTTTAATGCCTCTGTTTTCAATGCGTTCTGTAATAGCTGTATGTAGATCAAAAAAGCTGATAACCAAAACATCACAACCTTCTGCAGCAAGACCGCATGACAAATTTTCCACCATAGTTTCTGCGCCAGCCAATCCAAAATCCGGCATAACCTGAACAATTTTCATACTTCACTCCATACAATCACTAACTATAGCCTTATTAGCTGACCATGACCCATTCTTGCGTTTGCTTCTCTGTGATTTTTTGCATAGCCTTTCGCACAAAAGCAACTCTATTCCAAATCCAACTATTTTTTTCAGCATCCCATTTATTGATATACTCTTCATACTCTAATGCAGGCGATAAATGATTCAACGCTTTCAATAATTCGATGTGTAAAGAATGATAAAATGGACTCGTCAGCTTTCCACCCATATCATAATAGCTCCAATGACCCGCATCGAACTTACATAAATTATTCTTTATTTCATCAGAGGTTTTTTTCCACGCATCTGAGTATTTCTGCTTCCCTGTTAATTTCCACGCATCAAACAGACCAAAGGCAGAAAAAATCCATCCATTCAGCACAGGCGCTTTATCTGGGTATTCCTTTAGAACCACTCCCGTAGAGGTGCATTCACTCGTACCACCTTCTGTTACTGGTAAAAGCATGAAGTCAACTGCTTTTGTGCATGCCACATAATACTTTTGACTTTTAGTTTCTTTATAGGCACGAGCCAATAAAGAAGATCCCTCACCCTGTGCCATAGAAGAATAGGGGTTATTATAGCGCAATACACCAAATGTATTCCATGCTCCGGATTCTTCTTGATTGCAGACAGCCCAATCTGCCATTGCTAAAAAAGTATTGTAGTAGTCCCGCTTTTTAGTTTCAAGCCACAGGTCATATGCACCCAAACCATATTGAAAGATGGCAATAGGAAAATACACCTTTTCTTTTTCATTTCCGTGTGATGCAATATTCTGCGGGATACCAACTGCGTCAAAGTTCTTTGTGCTCTCAATTTTCCCGCTAAAATTATTATAGTAGCCAGCGATCTCCGACGCAGAATAATGTTTTCCTTCACTTTGTTCCACATGAAGAACACTATCATGTCGAAGCATTTTTATCCACTTTTGAATCATTGCATTAGAAATCATCGCCTACTCCTTAGAAAAACTTCTGTATGAAACCACCTACGACAGCCTTCGGTGAAAACTCTTTTGATTTCCGTAAGCAAGCCTCTTTCATATCAATTATTTTTTGAGGATTGCTCTTTATCATTTCAAGTACTTCAACCAGTGCATCATCACTACCAAATTCATAGCCAATACCTGTAACATTATCTTCGATTACATCACCATAGCTTTCCCATTTTGATGATATTACAGGTAGGCCGGCAGCATACGCATCTATAATCGTTCCTGGTATTCCCTCAGTATAAAAAAGCGTCGGAAACACAAGTGCGAAATAATTTTCTAGAGTTTCCACACTTCTGTCATAGTTTACGCTTCCCTTATATTTGATATATTCTGGAAAGTTCTTTTTTAATTCCTCAAATTCGTGGGTATAGTCCTTCCAGACTTCTCCATAAATATCGAGTGTGAATACAACACTCCCAAATTTCTTATTTACTTTCTTTATGGCGTTAATGAGATTCTCGATCCCTTTACCTTTCATAACGCGTGAAAATGTACAGAGCGCATAAGGCTCTGTAAAACTGTGTGGTAGTTCTTCAAAAGAAAGTTTTTGCAATGCTTTACAGTTTTTCATTAGTTCGATATTCTGAAAGCCACGTTTTTCAAGAGCCTTCTTCATTGTTGTTGTCTCAACACAGATTGCTGTATAATTTTTGAGCTGGTTTTCAAGCCACTTGTATTTATCCAGATAACTGTCAAGCCAACCGCCAACAACAATATAATATGTTTTACGGTGATAAATTTTATTAAGTACCGAAAACAGCGGCGTAAAAAACAGCACGCCCTTATACGCCGGCAGAACCATGCAATTTTCACACTGCCGGAACATTTTTATTGTACTAGTAATCATCGCCGGAACTTTCTTGGCTCCACCATGAGTGTCTACAGCCACGATATTTTCATTTCCAAGTTGTTTTTGAAACTCTTGAAACAGAATTTTGACCTTAATTGTCTGACCATTTAGCAAGTCATGACCGAAGCCAAAATGCCCGACGATTCCAACCTTTTTCATGTGTTATCTCCATTCAAATTCCGTCAACTGATGGCAGAACTCATACTCTCCATGCACTGAATTGCCCAACTTTTGCGTTCCTTTATCCGGCAATTATACTTTCCTCTTATCAAGCCCAATGCCGGTGCCCTTTACCCAAGCCCAGCAGCCAAGTTCGTACAGACTACGAACCACATTATGCCCTTCGATTTTATGATAGAGCTGCCAATGATACTTGACCAGCTGGAACTTGTTTTTGCTGACTGACCCACTGCGTCCAACACGGTATGTGCCAAGCACATCGTCCATGCCATAGCAGTAATCAGTTTTTTTCAAAATTTGAAGCCACAACGCAAAGTCGTTTCTCTTTTTTATGATCGGCACCTCAAATTTTCCCAATGCAGATTGATCATACATAACCGTCAGATTTCCAATTGGGTCGGATAAACGAATACATTTTTTATAATCCGTTTTCTTCGGAGGAATGAAAACCGTATGCAGGTTGTTGCCTGCCTCGTCCATCCAGCCATAACCGGTCGCACTAAACTTTGCGCCAGTGCTCTCCATAAAAGCGATCTGCTTTTCCAGCTTGTCCGGCATCCACAAATCGTCACTATCTAGAAATGCAATATACTTGCCAGTCGCTCGTTTTATAGCTTCTGATCGAGCAACCGCTGGACCGCCATTCTGTGGAAGAACATAATAGTGGATATTCGGATACTTCTCCAAGTACGGCTTTAACACTTCAGCAGTATTGTCTGTGCTGCAATCATCTACAATTTGTACTTCCCAGTCCGTGACAGTCTGGGCAATCACTGAATCAAGCGATTGCAAAATATACTTGCCGCAGTTGTAAGTCGGCATAATTACACTAACCAGCATTTTATTATTCCCCTTTTCATATCAAGCCACCTCAAATTGCCCTCAATGAATTTGAGCCATTTCTCTTTCTTGTTTTTTATCCTGCTCGGAGTGAGATAAATTATTATCTTTTGGAGACTCTTTTATAAAATATTCAATCAACATTACCAAATTTCCAGAAATAAATGCTCCCAAATCAAAGAAAACAGCCATAACTACCGAAAAGACTGCCATTTCTCTATAGCCTGTATATTCTTTCTCAAAATAATTGATGGCTCGTTCCACATCTGTCAGCTCGGCAAAAAGGAGCTTCTGCAACCGGATTGCTTCGCTCGGAATCTCTGTGATTTTGTTGTCTACTGTGCTCTCTTCCGCTTCTGTACCGACTGGCTCATTGGGCAGAAGACTCACGCCGCTTTCCAGCGCATAAAACGCATCATTTCGTGCCGCTATCCATTTGTCCTCTTTGACATACGAAACATTGCCAACACTCTTTTCCTCGTCTTCATCCGAAATCACGACGTAAATGGTTCCAACAGCTTCGTTGTTGAATTGCTCAAGTCCCTGTTCAAGCTCAATGTATTTACGATATTCCTTCAGATTCTCACAGAAATTCTGGACGCTCTCTAATACTTCCGACGGAAGTCCCTGTGCAGATGCCCAGTTGTTAATCTCCGTCAGTAGAGTCTCAACCTCCTTCTTCGCATCGTTCTGTGTACCGCTGGACTCCGCTTTGATTTTAATTTCATTAATTCTTCTCAAAATTGCATCTGCTGACTGAATCGTTGCTGCACTTGAGTTGCTCTGAGATGTTTGCATCATTGCCATATTGTTCTGCTCAATATAGGCGTATGCATTTTCCAGCTTACTCTCTAACTTTCTGAATTTATCTCTCAGTCTATTCCATGAGGTCTCTGTTTTCAAAATATGATCTTTTAGTGCCTGATTCTTAACAGAAAGCCCCTCTATTGTATTGAACACTTCATTCAATGTTCCTTCTGCGTTGGTACTTACTTTTCCATATAAATCGATGTAACAATCCCTTATTACAATGTAGTCTACCTTCGACCATGTCTGACTGTCTTTATTCAAAATCAAATCTAATTTTGATAATACATCGTCTAAATCGTCCGCTTTTCCTTGAAGAATAGCGTTGTTATCCAGAAGTGTATCCATATTTCTTTGATCCCCGGACGATAAATTCGTTACATCTACAAAATCTGTCATTGTTTCAAACGTTATTTTATCCGTTATATTCCGCACGTCTGTCAGGAAGAGTAGCAAATCTGAATTTTTTTGTATTGTATCTGTATCCTGTTGAAGTTGAACTGCCGCTGATAAACCATTGGGATCATTGATTGCAGCTTTCATTGCCGAATAAAGTGCTGTGCCTCTACGTCTGTTTTCACTTTCCAACAGATTTGCGGTCTCTGTAAAATACGTCCGGGCAATCGCTTCATTATTTTCAGTCCGAGTCTTTTCGTACGCCTTTGTAACAATAAACGAGTAACTAAACAGAGATGACATTGTCAAATATCCCGTAGTAATCAGGACCAAAAGACAACTTGTGATTCTTTTGGCTAAGCTTGGCCACTGCAATTCCTTTACTGCAAAAATAAATCGCAAAAGAAAGAAGCTGAGAAACGCCAAAGTCACCTGTACGGCTATGGAGGCCGGATATGCAAGCCACCCACCAAACACGACATCTTTCATACCATTGGCTGTCGTGTAGCAAGAGATTACTGAAAGGATTCCAGCCCCATTTGTCAGTGCTTTTTTGGCATTTTTTAGTATTGAGGAATCGAGCTTGGGTGCACTGACTTTCTGCTCATCCACTATGCCGACTACACACAGAATGCTCCAAATTGCGGCAAAAACAAGCATTGATGCCAGTAGAACAAACGCATCTATTGTTTTTTGGGAGCCTATGTAAAAGATTAGCCCAATGTCAGCAAAGCACAAAACTGCTCTGAGAACAGCCGTAAAAGATTGTTTTCCCAGTATACTGTTTTGAATTTTTTCATTGCAAAGTGATAGGAGTTTTCCACTAAATAACAGGGCTAGAAATATAACGATACTTAGACATTTAAAAAATACATACACTCTCCTTCACCCCTTTTCAAAATCTCTTTTTTAAAACAAGTTATTTTTTGTCGAGATTATCTGTTTTTTTCTCTTCAATTCCAAACACACCTAAAATCGCCTCAATGTAATCGGTTGTTGCAAATCGGATAAGGCCTATTCCCGATTTTAGCAGTCCAAGTGCTATTTTTTGTATATCCGAAAAAAGTGTTTTACACTCTTCTCTTATCTCATTTTCGAGATTATTCGTTTTTTCCGTATCAGACGGAACAGACAACATTATCAGGAACAGCCAGATTACAATAAAAAATATTGCTAGTGCGACCAAGGTATTACTGAAGCCACCCTCAACCATTGTTTCCAAAAGAGAATCGAATGGATTGATTTCTTTCAGCCTTGGTAATGCAATAAAAAATATGATTTCTATTATTACCGCAAGTAATGCTTGCGGATGACCAAATTTCTTACTATTGAGGTATTTACAAATTTTCTGGATAATAATGGCTGCTCCTGCTGCAACAAAAATCACTGTGCTAGCCATCGCAAGCGGTGTGCACTTTTCAACAATTAGTTGGATGGAAGTACTTTCCCGAAACACTTCCTTATAGCCTTTAAAAATCTCAAAGTCCGACAACCAATTACTCTGTAATATTGCAAATATAAATACTGTAAAGATAGGCAATAGCAAAATAAATATTGCTACTCCTATAAGCTTTTCCTGCGAATTTGTTTCCGTTTCCTGTGACTTTTGTGAGTCACTTAGTTCATTGATATTTTCACCGGACGGCGTTCTATCCACCCTCCGATCTATATCGTCAGCGGCGGATACAACCTTTTTCGCATATTTTTCTTCTTGCGCCTGTGAATCTGGATATCTTTTTTCAGTCGGTTTACTTATCGAACGCAAGCCACGATTTTTTGATCTTGTCGGCTGAAAAGTCTTATATATTTTTTGAATAAATGCTGTAGCTACTGCTGCGGCTACGAAGATAAGTCCAACTCCAGCAAGAACTCCAAAGTCCGTTTTTGCAATAGTTTCCAAGGCCCATTGCACTACGCTTGTCAAATCGTCAATATGCTTTTTTATTACATCCATGCTATATATGCCAGAGAGCATAACTAACATGCAGCACACACTCAAGCTTCGTATTTCTCTTACTTGTTTATCTACTTCACTTGATTCATTTTTCAGTAAATAAACGAGATAGGCTACTAAGGCCACCGAACCGATTAGCCAAATGCTTTCTAAGAAATCGTACAGTCCTGCAAAAATGACAGTCAGTACATGCAGTATTCCAAGTTGATTTGTAAGGTAAGACAAGCCATGATATCCCAAAATGGTGACAATTTCAAAAAAAGCCCCAGCAACAAAAAGCATCGTTTTCTTGTCGTATTTGAATTTCATCCTCGCTCAGCCGCCCCTCACAAGTGTAATGTCCCACTACACGTTCTGAAATTCTTTTATCTCTACATCGCAGTTTAATTCTTCCTGTGAAATTAGTTGACTTTCTCTCAACAAAACAATACTCTCTCGCCGGAACTCCGGGTCGATTTTTCCATCTACCACGCCTTTGCGTCCCAGCACGACCTGAATGCTCTTCCAAATGACCTTCAAATCAAATTTCAGGCTAACATTCTGGACGTATTCCCGGTCATAGTAGACTTTGTCGTACACATTCACCGTGTCACGGCCGTTGATCTGTGCCCAACCAGTAATGCCCGGTGTTACCTGATACACCCCGTACCAGCGACGCAGAAAACGAATCTCACGTTCCGTATACACCAGCGGACGAGGGCCAATCAGGCTCATTTCGCCACGAACTACGTTTGCCAGCTGCGGCAGCTCATCAATGCTGGTGTCGCGTAAAAAACGTCCCACTTTGGAAATGTACATCTGCGGATTTTCCAAGTCTCCGGTTGCCACATTTTTAGGTGCAGAACTCTTCATCGTCCGGAACTTGATGATATTGAAGCAATGAGCCCCCTTGCCCACGCGCTTCTGTAAAAAGAAGATAGGCTCATCCGGTGCACTGACTTTTTGTGCAATACTTACCGCCAAAAACAAGGGTGAAAGTAAAATCAGCGCCAGCGCTGCCAGAACACGGTCGATTACAGACCTTACCGCAAGGTATTTCTTTTGCTTTCGATTCAAATGGACATAATACGGTCCAAAATCAACGTGATAGCTCAATTCTTCCATGTTTTCCTCACACTATCATCCTGCTTTTGCAGGTTCTACCTTTTCTTTTAATTTGAGACATGATTTTTGAGATTTCGGGATTCTAGATTCCCACCGCATCCCGATTTCATCCAGCTTTGCAATCCGCTCCTCTGTCAAAACAGCGCCGCTTTTTTCAGGATTCTGGCG
>ULWC01020185.1_pt1 | contig 22974 bp, 18 predicted proteins | sample 1959931 | NCBI WGS metagenome assembly ULWC01 (sample SAMEA4835801, study PRJEB28245) | human gut metagenome | biome: gut microbiome; material: fecal sample | place: Denmark | collected 2008
TAGCCATTTAGGAATATGTCAGCTCAGCGAACAGAACACATAATTGACACACGAATATGAAACAGATTGAAGACCTTATCGCGATTTCCCGGAAGTTCGGACAGGACTCCAGGTTCGTGATCGCAGGAGGCGGCAACACCTCCTACAAGGATGAGAACAGACTTTGGGTGAAGGCCAGCGGCCACGCCCTCGCTACTATAACAGAGGACGGGTTTGCCGTCCTTGACAGAGCCCTTCTGAACGAGATGGGCGAAAAGGCTTACAATGAGGACACGGCGATACGTGAGGAACAGGTCAAGAACGACCTCTCCGTGGCCTGCATAACAAAGGACAGAAGGCCTTCAGTGGAGACATCCCTGCACAACTGCATGGGATTCGCCTTCGTGGTTCACCTCCACCCTACCCTTGTCAACGGCCTGATGTGCTCGGTGAACGCCGAGGCCGCGTGCAAGGAGATATTCCCAGATGCCCTTTACATTGAATATACCGACCCGGGCTACACGCTTTTCAAGAAGGTCTATGACCGGATAAAGGCCTACAAGGCTGAGAAAGGCAAGGAACCCCAGGTGATATTCCTTCAGAATCACGGAATATTCGTGGGTGGGGACACCACCGCTGAGATTGAGGGAATATATTCAGAAGTCCTTGGAAAACTTGAGGCCAAGGTCGCCGCTCTTCCGGAGGGTGACACGGCTGTCTCGGAGACAGTTACGGATGTCGTTCCGGCGATCAGGCAGATGCTCTCGCGCTCCGGAAGGGGCTTCAAGACCTTGAAAGTCACGAAGAACGCCCTTGTGGATTATTTCATTGAAGGAAACTTCAAGATGATCGCCAAGCCGTTCACCCCGGACATCATCGTGTACTGCAAGAGCTCGTACATATTCATTGAAGCCGAGTCAGGTGAAGAGATTTTAAAGCAGGCCGAGGAGGAAATCGAGGCTTTCGTAAGCGGGAAAGGCTACACGCCTAAGGTATTGCTCATCAAAGGAATCGGACTCATCGCCGTGGGAGACAGCTCCAGGAACGCACAGATCATCACCGATGTGTTCACGGACGCGATGAAGATAGCGTTCTATGCGCAGAGCTTCGGCGGAGAGCATCCGATGGAGCGGGCTTGGATCGACTTCATCGACAACTGGGAGGTGGAGAATTACCGCCGCAAGGTGGCCTCCAGTGCATCCAAAGGCCGTGTGGAAGGCCGCACGATCATCGTGACCGGAGCCGCCCAAGGATTCGGAGAAGGCATCGCCCGTGAGCTGATGGCCCAGGGAGCCAACATCGTGGTGGCCGACCTCAACGAAGCGACCGGGGAGAAGACCGCCGCCAGCTTCAACGAGAAAGCGGGAGCCAACAAGGCCATATTCGTAAAGACAAATGTCGCGGACATGGCGAGCCTCCGGAACCTGATGAAGGAGACAATTCTGAACTTCGGCGCGCTTGACGCGTTCGTCAGCAACGCCGGGGTTGTCCGCGCCGGCGGATTGGACGTGATGACCCCTGAGAACTTCGAGTTCGTCACCAAGATCAACTACGAAGCCTATTTCTTCTGCGCGAAGGTCGCCTCTCACATAATGAAAATCGAGACGAAATATGATCCTGAATATTTCGCCGACATCATCCAGGTCAACAGCAAGAGCGGCCTGCGCGGCAGCAAGGCCAACTTCGCCTACGCCGGCGGCAAGTTCGGTGGAATAGGCCTGACCCAGTCCTTCGCGCTTGAGCTCGCCCCTTACAGGGTGAAAGTCAACAGCATCTGCCCTGGCAACTACTACGATGGTCCTCTGTGGAGCAACCCGGAGAACGGCCTGTTCATCCAGTACCTCAACGCCGGCAAGGTTCCGGGAGCGAAGACCGTGCAGGATGTCAAGGACTACTATCTCGCCCAGGTGCCTATGCGCAAGGGCTGCAACCCAGTGGATGTCTGCAAGGCCATCCTCTACGCCATCGACCAGACCGGAGAGACCGGACAGGCCATCCCTGTGACGGGAGGGCAGGTCATGCTGGCATAATTGTAAATCCGGGAAGCGACCTTGACTTCAGGCAAAGTAAAGCGGCTTCCAATGTAATTCATTAATATCATGAAACAACTTGACGTAAATCTGATGCATCCGGCCGAGCAGATCGCTATCATCATCGGCAGGATTTATCGCAGCGAGATGACCACCACCTCCGGCGGAAACCTGTCCATCATGGACGAGAACGGAGATATGTGGATCACCCCGGCGGCGATTGACAAAGGTTCGCTGACTCCGGCGGACATCATGTGCGTGAAGGCTGACGGAACCATCATCGGACCTCACAGACCTTCATCCGAGTACCCTTTCCACAAGGCCATCTACAAGATGAACCCGCATATTCATTCAGTAATCCACGCCCACCCTCCTGGACTGGTCACCTTCAGTATGGTTCACCAGGTTCCGGACACGAGCATCATCCCTCAGGCGCGCGCGACCTGCGGCCCTGTTGGATTCGCTGAATATGCCCTTCCGGGAAGCGAGCTTCTGGGAAAGAAAATTGTGGCAGAATTCAAGAAGAACCCGGACTACAAGGCCGTCATCATGGAGAACCACGGTGTCGTGGTTGCCGGTGAGGACATCGCTGATGCTTACCAGAGGTTTGAGACCCTGGAGCTCTGCGCGCGCACAATCCTGAACGCCAAGACTTTGGGAGAGCCTAAATACCTCAGCGAGGATCAGATCCTCCAGCACGAGAAAGCCGTGAACGTTCCGTTCCAACACTTTATGAACGTAACGCACCCTTCAGATGAGAGGGCGATCCGCGCGGAGATCTGCAAAATTGTCCGCAGAGCCTGCTCACAAGGGCTTATGTGCAGTTCCTACGGTACGGCATCCGTGCGCTGGAGAGGCAATGATTTCCTCATCACTCCGTCCAGCATGCAGCGTTGGGATCTTGAGCCGGAAGACATCGTGCAGATCAAAGACGGAATGGTAGAGGCCGGGAAGAACGCAAGCCGCTCTGTGGCACTTCATTACGAGATCTACCGCCGCAACCCGAAGGTCAACTCAATCATCCTGACCCAGTCCCCTGCCCTGATGGGATTCTGCACGACCGGAGTGAAATTCGATGTGCGAACAATCCCGGAGAGCTGGATATTCCTTCAGGACATCCCGACATTCCCGTTCGGGAGCCAGTACAACGAGCATCTGACAGAACTCGCCGATGAGTTCAAACAGAGACCGTTCGTGATGCTGGAAAACGATTCCGTCGTCGTGACCGGTGACCAGCTCATCAACACGTTCGACCGTCTTGAGGTGGCAGATTTCAGCGCCCGCTCGCTGATCCTCGCCGCTCCTTTGGGCAAGCTGAACCCGATCACCGACGAGGAGATCGAGGAACTCCGCGTGGCGTTCCACGTAGGGGAGTAGTTAAAGCGGACATATACTGCCTCCGGCGGTCCTCCCCACTTCGTGGGTCCCCTCCCTCTTCGGGAGCCAAAGCCGCCTACGGCAGTATATGTCCGCTTTAGCCTAAGCACCAAAAGCAAGAGGCTGACATTTTGGAGTCAGCCTCTTCTTTTATAGGTCAACAAGATGGTTCTATTCTCCGGCGATGATCTTAGCGTCCTCGGCGCTGTCGATGCCCACACGCTTGGCGATCCGTTCACTCCTCTGACGGATCTGCTCCTTGTGACGCAGTACCCAGTTCTCGGCATAGACAGCCACGCATGCAAGGAAGAAATAGATGACCGTCTGGATGATCATGGCCTTCATCTGCACGTCTGCCGCTCCCATCTCGCCACCGGCAGTGCTGAGGTTGATGAAACCCTGCGCGCCGAAAGTGGACGGGAATATGTAGGAGAACACCTTCCAGAAGCCCGGGAACGCGAATGTCGGCCATGAGCAACCGGTCAGGAACAAAGCCACAGGCGACATCGCCAGAAAGAGGATGAACACGGACTCCCTCCTCGTGATCAGCGTGCTCCAGACCATGCTGAAGAACACACAGTCAGTGATGAAGAAGACCAGCATCGCAAGGACATCCTTGAACTCACCTCTTTGAGGGATCCCGAATATTGCCGGGACGATGAAGGCGATGTACATGCCCACAGCAAGGTACAGCAGCCAGTAGGCGCCTCCACGTCCCATGACCACACGCCCGACACCGTGACCTTCAAGTCTGTCAGGAAGCGATGCGAAACTGCGGTTCCTCTCCCTTGCGGTTCCTACCAGCAGTGACATTCCGTAGAAAAGCGTCTGCTGGATGATGATCATCAGGATGGCCGAGATCAGGAAGAAACTGTAGTTGAAGGCCCTGTTGTAGGGATTATTGTCCTCGTAGCCGAGCGGCTTGACAGTCTGGGACGCGGCCTGTTCCGTCATCCCGAGGGACGAGAACCTCTGCATCTGGATCTGACCGATCTCATGAAGCATCACGAAGTTGGTGGCCATGAGAGCGTTCTTGTAGTAGAGGAAGCTGCTCATGTCCGCATAGACGGAGAATGTGGAGGTTTCGTTTCGAGCCAGTTTCTCTGTGAAGTCGGAAGGGAAATAGATGATACCGTTGACCTTGCGCTCCTGCATCATCTTTTCCGCCTCGGCCATATTCATACATTTCGCCGCGACCTCGACCTCTCGGGTGGCGTCGATCTCCCTGATGAAGCGGCGGCTGTCCGGGCTGTCGCAATTGTCAACAATGGCAACGGGAGTCTCAGAAAGAATACCGTTCAGGTAGACGAGATTGTAAAGCAGCGGATAGGCAAGTCCGGCGACAAGGAAGATCAGCAGCACGCCGCTGTCTGAGAAAATCTGTCGAAGTTCATGACAGAATATGCCCCAGAAGTCCTTGATCCATGTTTTTGCGTATGTATTTTTCATGTCACTTAGTCTTTAGGGAAGTTCTGATGAATGTAGGCCTTCTTGAGTCGCACAAGACCTATGAGCGGCAACAGAATGAAGATCAGCAAGTAGATCACCTGCTTCCACCATCCGGCGAATCCGGCTCCGAATATGGCCTCCTGGACATAGAACAGATAATAATGACGCAACGGGAACGCCGCCGCAAGTCCCTGGATGTAAGGCGGCATGGCCTCTATCGGAAGCGTGAAGCCCGAGAGGGAGAATCCAAGCACGCTGTAAAGAGCGCCGATACTCAACGCCAACCTCGGCACAGGAAGCATCTCAAGGATGAATATGGCGATCGCCTCACTGGCGAAGATCATAAGGAATATGCCCAAAAACATGTTCCAGATGGATCCCGCCAACGGAAAATGCAGCCTATGGAAGAGCAGCAGGATCAGTATCAGCCCGATCGCCGAGAATGTCAGCGTCCACACCAGAAGCTTGCCGGCGAGGGCGGTCACGATCGAGTTGCCGGAGGTCTGCAGCAGATGCCTGGAGGTACCATACTTAAGCTCCGCTCCCAATGAATATATCAGGACGATTATCACGATCATCTCCAGCACACCCGGCAGCAGGACGCTGCTGAGGTAGTAGTTGTAGTTGGTGCCGACGTTGCCGATCTGATGGACATCCACGTCCACAGGACGGATCATGCCCATGATCTGGCTGTCGTTGTAGCCTCTTGCCCTGAAGGCCTGCCTCTGCACGGCTCCGTTGGTCAGATTGACCATCTGAAGAAGATCCTTCCACGCAAGCGCCCCGCTGACGAAGTACAAGCCGTTGACGTAGAACGTGATCTTCGGCTGACGGTTCGCCTGGATGTCATCGTTCATTCCCACAGGAACGACACAGACAGCCGCGATCTTGCCTCTGTTCATGTCTTCTCTGGCAGCCGCGAACGAATCGTAGTGGACAACCTTTCCCAACTGGGTGGCATCCAGCTGCTGGCAGAAATTCCTTGAGGTGGACGAGTAGTCGTAGTCCACAAGACCGATCGGAACATCACTCGGCAGACCGTCCTTCAGAAATGTCAGGAAGAATATGGCGCAGAAGGCTATCACGCCTACCGAACCCAGAAGATAGATCGGACGCTGCCTGATGATCCTGAGCTCGCGGCGGGCCACCGCAATTATTCTCTGCCAATTAGTCATGATGATAGTCCTTACTTAACGATTGCGGACATACCTGGACGGACACCGTCCACCGTCACATCCGGAACGGCCCTGACCTCAAAGGTCTTGGCATCGTACATACCAGTTTCCTTGGTGGCCTTCCACGTGGCGTAGGACTCACGGACAGCCACATAGTTGATGGTGGCCGGAACCTCCTTGCCGTCAAGGGCCGGGATGATCACCGTGATCTTGTCGCCCTGCTTCATGCCGTGGAGGTAGTCCTCACGCACATTGAAAGTGAACCATACATCATTCAGGTCAGTAACGCTGGCGACAGGCGCTCCCTGGCCGACAAGCTCGCCGACCTTAGGGAAAAGAGCCGAGATGATTCCGTCAGCAGGAGCCGTAAGGTACAGCTCGCTCAGATAAGACTCCACCTCCATCAACGCGCCGTCAGCCTGATCGACGAGAGCCTTGGCCGCAGCCTTGTCCTCCTCGCGCGCTCCGTTGACAGCCATGTCATACTGACTCTTGGCAGCCTTAGTCTGAGCGACGGAGGCATCGTACTTGGCCTTCACCTCGTCGTATTTCTGAGCCGCGATGACTTTCTGGTCATAGAGCTTCTGGATCCTGTCGAAAGACTTCTTCATCACATCCTCCTGCACAAGAGCCTGCTGATAAAGCTCATAGGCTCCGGCGATCTGCTCCTTGCGGGCTCCGTTCTGAGCCTTTCTGCTCTGTGAGCTGGCAGCCGCCTTGATGGCGTTGGCCTGCGCCAGCTTGGCACGTACCTCAGGAGAATCGATGAGGGCGACGGTGTCTCCCTTGTGGACCATCTGGCCTTCCTTGACGTAAAGTTCCTCGATCCTGCCCGGAACCTTGCCGGACACACGATACTCACTGGCCTCTGCCTCGCCCTGAATCATCAGAGGCTTAGGTTTAGAGACGAAATAGCCGATGATGGCGATCAGAAGGATGATTACGATCAGCGCCACAATGCCAATCACAAGATTGTAGCTTTTCTTTTCCTTTTCCATAATATTCTTTGTTTTTTATTATTATCCCTTAACTTATTTTGTCTGAGCATGGTTGTTGCCTTCCGCCTTGTTCAGGTTGGCGGCGAGCATCTGGAGCTCGATCCCCGCGTCGATATATTCAGAATGAGCCTTCAGCCAAGCGGTCTGGGCGGCGAGAGCCGTGTTGGTCTCGATCACGCCTTCCTCGAAGCCGACTGTCGCGGTGCGGAGATTCTCCTCAGCGCTGGACAGGTTGTTCTGAGCCATCGTGAGCTTCTCGAACGCCTCACCTTCCTGCTTGCGCAACTGGGTGACCTGTAGATTGATGAGGTTCTTGGCATCCTCAAGCTGGGTTCTGTAAAGGGTGGCCTCCGCCTTGGCCTTACGAGTCTTGCTCATGGCTTCGAATCCGTGGAAGATCGGAATGTTCACCATCACGCCGGCATTGAAGAATCCACCCCAGTCCTTCTGGAATCCATTCTTAATATTAGGATTGGTCACCGAATACGAAGCCATCAAAGCTATTTTCGGCATCATGTCGGCTCTTGCCACCCTGACTTTTCCGTCATAGATTTGAGAGGCCAGCTCAAGGCTCTTTGTCTCCGGCCTGTCGGCATATATCTGATCCAAATCCTTGTCCGCACCCATCTGAGGGACAGGAATGTCGGAGAGGGTTTCGTCAGCAAGTACGATCTCAGTGCTGAGATCAAGACCTATCTGCTTGCAGAGAAGCATTTTGGCAAGAGTCAAGCCATTGTCTGACTTGGTTTTGAGCATGTCCGCCTCGTTGGCTTTCACCTTTATCTGGAGAGCGTCAGACTCCGTGGCCACACCTTCCTTGACAAAAAGATCCACATCGTGCTCCATCTTGTGAAGAAGGTCGACGTAGGCATCGGCAAGCTTCTTCTTGTTCGCGATGGAAACAATCTGCCAATATGCCTGATCAACATCAACTATAACCTGCTGGTACTGCTGGTCGTACTGGGTCTTTGACAGCTCTTCCGCCAATTTGGCAATCTTGTTGGCAGCTATGATCTTGCCTCCCACAAACACCGGTTGCTGAACTGTCACCGCACCTGCGAAAATATTCTGCATATCCGGATGGAAAGCGTCATCGATCTCCTTGCCAAGGGCGTTGATTGTCTGTGACATATCCGTCTGCGAAAGCGCTCCGAGAACCGTCTGCCACATAGGGCTGTTGGCATATTCAAGAGCGGCCGCCGGATTGGATTTTATCGCAGTCATCAGCTCCTGGGCGAAACCCTGTACCTGAGAATGGATAAGGGTTCCCATATTCTGCAGCTTCTGGGAAGTCACGTCGCTGACAAGGGCGATGTCATTGGCGTTATAGATGTACGCCCCTGTCGCCGAGATATTCGGGAGATAATTCGCGAACGCTATCTTACGGTCATAGCCTGCCATTTCAATCTTGGTCTCGGCCTGTTTCAAGGTCTTGTTGTTCTCGATTGCCATTTCGCGGCACTGCTCCAGCGTCAACGTCTGCTGGGCATTCATCGCCACAGGCACAAGAGCCATAGCGACCAATGTTGAGATTTTGACAATGTACTTGTTCATATTCATAAATTTTTTGTTCTTCTTACAAGCGATAGGCTTCACTACAAATTGACTGCCAAATTATACCATTAGAATGAACGATTGAACTCTATAATTGTCAAAAGGTAGAATATTGCGAAATTTTGCAATGACAAGAATATTTCCTAATTTTGCCGCCAGACGCTAAAAACATTTTATGGAATGCCAGATTCGTTATTGAACATAGGTCTTAAGCAGATCAGGAAACTCGTCCCCGTCCAGAACGAGATCCAGCTTGAAGATGATTTCTTCATCATGGACGTGAAGTATAGCGACAACCTTCAATTTCTGAAATATCCTTGCCGCAGCGATGCGTACATCGCTATTTTCTGCAAATCAGGAGAGTTGAACGTGGAGATCAACCTTCGGTCTTACAAAGTGGTCAAGGGTACGCTGTTCATCGGCACCCCGGGGAACATCATAAAGATAAACAGGCTGGGCAATGAAGGCGACAACGGATTCGAGTTCATTGTCGTGGCGATCTCCAAGGAGTATCTTTCAAGCATAAGTTTCGACTTTAAGAAAATTTTCGACGATCGGCTGAAATTGCTGACGGAACCATGCATTCAGCTTGACGACAGGAACATCGCATTCTGTTCCAAATATTTGGATCTTATAGGGGTAATCCTGTCCTCGGATGTGCCGAACAAAAGGGAGGCGGTCGGTTCTTTGATAGCTTCGCTGTTCTATGTTCTCGGAGGACTAATGGAGAAGAGTGCGGCCAGAACCCCCGAGTTGCCTGGAGCGGCGGTCAACACGAGAGTAAAACTGATTTTCGAGCATTTCATGGCGCTCGTCACCGAGCATCACACCTCAGAAAGGAACATGGCCTTCTATGCGAGCCATCTTGGCCTGACACCCAAATACCTTTCCAAGCTTATCAAGCAGGTAAGCGGACGGTCGGCGCCGGACTGGATCGACTCGTTCGTGATTCTGGAGGCCAAGAATATGCTCAAGTACACCGACGACAGCATTAAGGAGATCGTTTTCAAACTGCATTTCCCGAATCCGTCCGTGTTCTACAAGTTCTTCAAGGCACACACAGGAATGACACCAAGTGAGTACAGAAACGGGTAAAAACCTTTTAAATCTTGCCGCCACCAATGGTGCGGTCCAGACGGAACATCACCGGATCATCTTGCACAGAATCCCCCTCAGAAGTGTCTCGAAGCGGCATTTTGCATCAATCTGTAAGCAAACAACGGTGCTTTCATGAACAATTGACGCAAAAATCGTTTTAAAAAATTACGAAAAAGTTTTGGATATTCGATAAATCTTGATACCTTTGTCCTTGGACAGACAAAAGTTCTTTTTGTTGTCTATTTGTTAAGTTCGTTTTATATACAACAGGCCGTCGCTTTGGGGAAAGCGGCGGCCTATCAGTTTTGCCGAATGCAATAACGGGTAGACCAAGGCCGAGGAAAACGTCAAGGTGAAGTCTCTCAAAACATATATCAACGAGCATCCGAATCTGAAAGGTCTCCGCGTCTCTATGCTGAACTACATTGACCAGAGTCGGATGGAAAACCTGCCGCTCAACACCATTGAAGGCCATCTGCGAGCGGAAGGGGTTCCTGTCCCGGATAGTCAAGAATAGCGGCTTCTTACGTACCTTGCTATTCCGTCAACGTGAAGCTTGACGATGGCCGCCTTACCTTCGTTGCTCAGCAGGAAGTCACAGCTCTTGATGCAATCCATAAAGCCGCTCTCGGCAAGGCTGCTTGCGCAGGCCGTGTGACGGAGGGTGTAGGCACTTGTATTTCAATCCACGCACCCACATGGGGTGCGACGCTCGCGCAGAGGGAGGCTCTCACGAAGCTCCTATTTCAATCCACGCACCCACGTGGGGTGCGACTCCAGAAATTCAGCAAATGGTTAAGACTATTAATATTTCAATCCACGCACCCACGTGGGGTGCGACCTGTCGATATTTACAACCGTTCCGTATATCAGCAATTTCAATCCACGCACCCACGTGGGGTACGACAACCACTGTTGTAGAGCATTGGCGGCACGAAGTATTTCAATCCACGCACCCACGTGGGGTGCGACGTCTGAGAGTTCGGGGGCCATACTCTGAGGTAAATTTCAATCCACGCACCCACGTGGGGTGCGACACACGATGGGAGCCGCCACGCCCAAGATGTATAGATTTCAATCCACGCACCCACGTGGGGTGCGACGCGTTAATGCCGCTATTATCTCCGGTGCTAATCTATTTCAATCCACGCACCCACGTGGGGTGCGACTGGCAGCAAGTATGGCAGTCCTCAGGGAGTAGGAATTTCAATCCACGCACCCACGTGGGGTGCGACCGAGGCGAACGCCAATACTGCCCTTGTATCTCAATTTCAATCCACGCACCCACGTGGGGTGCGACAAAGGAACAGTTATGAAAAAAACCAACAATTCATCTATTTCAATCCACGCACCCACGTGGGGTGCGACACAGCGTGCCGCTTTCGCTCTTTCCTGCATCCAAATTTCAATCCACGCACCCACGTGGGGTGCGACTCGCAACGACCACAACGAACAACGAGAGGGACTATTTCAATCCACGCACCCACGTGGGGTGCGACCTGATAAGGGAGGCTATCAAAATACGCAGTGGTGATTTCAATCCACGCACCCACGTGGGGTGCGACGGCGATCAGCTCGTCTGCCATTCAGGCATCGTGGATTTCAATCCACGCACCCACGTGGGGTGCGACGACAAACTGGATGGTCTGATGCTCGATGTTGCTATTTCAATCCACGCACCCACGTGGGGTGCGACCAAGAGGGCTGGTCGCTTGACCGTTTCAATAAATTTCAATCCACGCACCCACGTGGGGTGCGACTGATAAGCGACTTAATAGACATCATTTGACCGATATTTCAATCCACGCACCCACGTGGGGTGCGACAGGTGCTGAGTTACCAGCGGGAGGCGTTCGGTCTATTTCAATCCACGCACCCACGTGGGGTGCGACGGGAGGCGCGGAGGACTCTTTGATAGAAATTAATATTTCAATCCACGCACCCACGTGGGGTGCGACTCCTTAACAAGCGGGAACTGACCATATCGCAGGGATTTCAATCCACGCACCCACGTGGGGTGCGACGAACACGACATCTACAGACACCCTGAGATAAGGATTTCAATCCACGCACCCACGTGGGGTGCGACCAGACCAAGCAGCGGCAACGGCAAGAGCAACAAATTTCAATCCACGCACCCACGTGGGGTGCGACTAACATAATATATCGATATTAAAAATCAACATATATTTCAATCCACGCACCCACGTGGGGTGCGACTCCATTTGAAGAGATTTTAGTAAACCGGAACAGTATTTCAATCCACGCACCCACGTGGGGTGCGACACGTTACTGATACTACTATTACCGTACCGTCTTGGATTTCAATCCACGCACCCACGTGGGGTGCGACATCTTTGCCGATTGGTTCCTGAATGAACACTATACATTTCAATCCACGCACCCACGTGGGGTGCGACTCAGCACAGCCTTCCTTCCCGTCGAGTCGTGAGTATTTCAATCCACGCACCCACGTGGGGTGCGACGCCTCCGAGCCTGTCAGCCCACCGCTCCGTCCAATTTCAATCCACGCACCCACGTGGGGTGCGACCAACCTTGACCCCGGCCTTGTGGCCGAACTTCCAATTTCAATCCACGCACCCACGTGGGGTGCGACTGTTCCTTACCCTGTACATCAACTGTGCCAATAACATTTCAATCCACGCACCCACGTGGGGTGCGACTGTTAAGCCATCAAATGGTTGGCTTTTAGGTCATAAAGATAATGAATTTGCGAATGAAAACATAATAATTATAAACTCTGTTAACATTACGTGATTATCTCAGCCATATTATTGATGTTCAACAATTGCGAACATCTCTGCTTTATCTGCAACACTTGGGGTTCGCCTCTGTCAAATAATGAGCTCCTCCGTGAAATCCGTGTCTCTCTTATCACTCAAGGTTTCTACCTTGTGCTTCCAGTTTGATCCTAATGAATAGAACCTCACACTGTCTTGGTCTCTATCGATGAGATTCTCTAACTGAAATTTAAGGCTCACATATTGAGATTCTGTCAAGATGCATTCAAACACTGAATTCTGAACACGTTTACCATAATTTAAACAGGCCTTTGCGACTTGTCTCAAGCGTCTTTCTCCACTGGGCGAGGACACATTCACATCATAAGTTATCAGTACAAACATAATCGCCAATTACTGGATAAGGAAAACAGGATAGTCATCAATGTCTTTCCTGATGAATCTCGCCAGTAACATTGATTGAATGTAGGGTAAAAGGCCTATGGATACCTTCTCGTTAAGATAGGGGTGAGTGATCGTCTCTTTTTTTCGGCTTTGCCAAGCGGTCAATATTGTTTTCCTCCCGCTATCCGTCATCACAATGCTTTCATCCCCCTGCTTCACAAAATCTTTTATTGTAATCTGTTTCCTGTTTATCAACGACAGAATCAAACGGTCTCCCAAATAAGCGCGAAGTTCTTCCATAACATCCAAAGCCAAAGAAGCCCGGCCTGGTCTTAAGGTGTGCATAAAACCCACATATGGATCTAGACCCACTGTCTCCAAAGCGGAAGTCATATCATTGCAAATAAGGGAATACACAAACGACAGCATAGCGTTGACAGCATCCTTTGGAGGACGGCGATTACGGTTCTCAAAAACAAAATCGTCTTTCTGGTTCAGAATCAGATGTGAGAATATTCCAAAATAATATGTTGCCGCCTCCCCTTCAATTCCTCTTACGCTATCAATTGAATCTGTGTTCATGACCCTTAACTTACACCTTCGGAGATTCTCCGCCGCATTTTCCACAACATCGTCTGAACCATTGTCACGAATGAACCTACGAAGAATATTACGATAATTATGTATCTTTCCTCCGATAAACAATTTGCTGAGGTGAAGGGAATAATCTGGATCATCGGAATAATTGTATTGTGCCTTCCTCAATAAAACATTGCCTTTTGTCGGACCTTGCGAACGACTTATGTAACGACCTTGTGGAGAAAGAAACGTAAGGGATACCCCGCTATCGGCACATAACTTCATTACCCCTGGACTTGCTCCCATATATCCGAATGTCACTATCTGCTCAATGTTGTGAATCGGTATACGGAATATCTCCTCCTGATTTACAGAGACAACAACATTCAGCCCATCCTTGCTCAAATATGCTTCAGGGGTAGTCACATACAAAGTATTAAGTAATATTCTCATATAGGTTTCTGCTTAAATACGTTACAACTTGAGTACAATCATTCGTTTCCGGAAGGCAAATGTCTTTTAGAGAACAGTTTTTGCAATGGGATCTCTTCGTGGCTTTGGGGATGTCGCCGCTTGTGAATATTCTATGCATTTCTTTGGCGCATCGCATCGTGGTTGTCCGCAAAACATCGGACATTTCAACCGTTTCACGACGCTTCACCTCATCGTAATAGAGGGCTCCACGAGGAATATGAATACCATACATTTCTTCCAGACATAGAACTTGAGCCGCCAGTTGCACTTCGTCTCTCTCATCAGGTTTACTATGTCCCCTTTTATATTCAATAGGATAAGGCTTCCAAAATCCTTTGTATTTATTATGGGTGATCGAATCCTCTCGGGAGTCGGAAGGAATAAGTTCCACCGCATCCGTGACGCCATACAGCCCTAGCTCCCTTGAGGCGATATGCAAAGAGCGGAGAGTGATTACGTCTCCATTTTTCTGGCGGTAGAAAGGATTGTCAACGTTACTATGCAGAATACTCCCCTCCGTCGTCAGCTTGTTCTCTGCCCATTGTTGTTCGATGTGAATCAATGCCCATTGCCGGGGACAGAACATAAAGTGCTGAATCCCCGACAACATTAGCATTTCTTCTTCTGAGTACATAGAACGACGCTATATGAGTTCTTTCACTGTGACACCGGCAGGAATCGATTCTTCTTCAATCGTCACCTTATAGTCACGGAACGATCTTGGGGCACTCTCTGTTACTTTTTCTATCTTTACCAGATCGAAGAGTTTATTGGCCGGCGCATTGCCAAGTTCGGAATCGTGACGGAACACAATAAGCTTCTGTGCGCTCATCAAGCCGCGAGCGGCCGAACGATCCGCATCGAACATATTTTTCAACGCCTCGAAGAATAATTGAAGATCTTCTTCAGAGAAGCCCGTCTGTTTCGCAAGGTTAGCCGAGACGAAGCCGTGACACACATAGAGACCGTAAGGTATTGTGGCTTTGCGACCCATAGTGTGATTCTCTCCCTTTTGGCTCTCGGCCTCTTTTTGTGTCGCAACCGCAACCCTGGTTATGGAATGCTCAGCTGTGGCAACCGGGTCGACAGAACGAGCGAAGGTCAGTTGTATAGGGCCTCTAACCTGACCGGCATTCTTTCCTGTTGACATTACAGCACCAAAGGTTCGTATGTCATAGTAGTTCTTGCACATGAAACGTCGCGCGGCGGCTGTCTTGTCCTTTGCGTCCTTGACACCCTTTACCACAGAGTCATCATGGGCTTTGTCTATCTCATCATTGAGAATAGCTTTTTCTTTGATGAATATGTCATAGCCCTCTGACAAGCCTTTCGCAACCTGTACATAATTACGAACCTTACGCTTCAAGCACACATCTGTCACCAGTCCCATACCAGTTTCGGCATCCACGCGAGGCAGATTTCCCGCATCCGGATCACCGTTTGGATTACCATCCTGTACATCGAAAACGTAAACGAAATCGATTCTGTTGTTTAATTCAGTCATAATATTTTAAATTTTAAGCATTTACACTTTCGTCATTATTATTCTCTTCTTTTTTATTAAAAAAGTCTTGCCTCTGGTGATAATATCCCACAAAGAAGCGACCTTGGTCTTGAAGGTCAAGGTGCGCCGGGAACCCATCAGAGGAGATTTTGTCGATTATCTCTTGCTTCAACTTCTCATAGAACACTTTCTTTCCCTCATTTGACAAATTCTCCAAATGGTGGGAAGAAAGATTGAGTATCGTTGCGAACACCGAGGATGGTGTTGAGCTGGCAGCATTCATATAGCGTTCGCGGATGCTGCTGATCCCGTTTGCATCTTCTTGAATTCTGTCAAGAACTGCAAAGAGGCGGCCACACAGGTAGCCCTGATTAGTGTTACGTTTGTCCAACATGATTTCCATTCTTTTATCATTAACATTTTGTCTGTTCAAAAATGCCTTTATGATGGCTATACGAGTTATTCGAGCAGCATTGCCGTCACCACTTTCTGCCCTTATCCGACGTATACATGCGGAAAGGAGGGTATAAGGGTAAGGTGTCCCCAAAAAGATGCTTTTGATGATTGATTCAGGAAGATTCGGCGTCGCCTCAGACTGCTTGCCTCCTAAAGTGACCGCTGAAAGAATATCCTTTATTCCCATATATGGCTTTCTATCCTTGCGCGTGTCGATTATCTCCATATCGTCGAAATGCCGAAGAATCTTCCCGGCAAAATCCCGCAAAGGTGTTTCTGACCAATAGACCACCGCTATCCGAGCGGAATTGGGGGCAAGTCCAAGAATGTAGAAACGATCTTCCAGACTTGTGCTCAAACTACCCGAATAAATCGCGGTAAAGACTTTTCTTACTTGTTCTATCTTCGCATTAGGATTGTCTTTCTTCTCTTCCGAATATCCCAGCAAATCAAAGAGGCTTTCTTCCGCTTGTTCCGCAGCCTTGACATTTGAGGATGCCCAAAAGACGAACGTACGGTTGCCTACCGTAAATTTGTTGCGTGAATCTCTACGCAGCATCGTGTTGAGAGCTGTCGTGTAGGCAAATTCGGCCTCGTGTGAGATCGGAGCGTTGCCGCACTTTTCTTTTCCGTAAGAGTCATAGCCGGAATTAACCTGAAAAGCGACCAATTTCGCAGTTGCCTGACTTCCTTGAATCATTGTGGCTGTTGTGGTGTCAACAAGTTCTCCTTGAACACCCGTCACCATGCAGAGACCACGGCTGTTATCATTCTTTGTACCCTCATTTGTTTGCATGAGTTCTTTCTTCTCTGCCAGGATTCTCAAGTCTCCTTCAATTCTGAAAGAAAAAACCGAATACTTCTTTGATAAATTCTTTTTAATGTCTTCCCATAATGGATCTTGCTCTACTTCTGAATGGATAGCCTCTCTTCCCTGCGCATAGAAGTTCATCAGCGTCCGAATGTCAGAATTATCAGGCATCCTATCCAGAATTGACTGAACCTTCTCAACAAATGTATTGAAATACAACTGATTCTTTTCACTATCATCTTTATCTGAATAACCAAGCACATAGGCACTGTTATCATAAAGGTAGTTGGCGACAGCGGCACTTGACCTGCTCACGTGTTTTTTGACAAGATAGACTCTTCCGATGGTCTTGTCCGTTCTACAGTCCTCAAAGCGAAGGAATTTGCCTTCTTTGGAAATGACAATGACAAAGCCTATTTCCTTCTCTTCCATTCCCGGCGCCGGAAGGTTGCCGCACCTGTTATAATAGTCATATAACGCTTTCAGTATCATCTTAACACCTCCTTGCTATCAATTGGTGGAACAGTGATTACTCCTCGCCTCATTTCAGCACGATAGAACAAGGCTTGAATATCCTTAGGATTGGAGAAATCCATGTCATAGAGCATAATTCCGAAGTCTCTGTCTCCTCCTTTGTCTGTAGGCAATGCCGGATCTAACTCTTCCGCATTCACATCCACCAGACGAAATGACGCAGAAAATTCACGTGTGCCAAGGTAAGGCTGATTGAAGCATTGACCCTTGCCCGCTCTACGCTCAAACATCTGGTAATACTTCATCGGGTTCTCATCCTTTCCTGGTTCATGAGCGAACAGGTCGCCCTCCTCAATGCGTTTTCTAATTGGACGAAACACCATTCTTGCCCAAATACGATAACGCACATCCTTAAGCAAAAGGGTGTTCTTCATCTGTCTTTGTTCTTCGATGAAGATCGGAGATCTGCCTGCAACCGCTCCGACTTCATTTCTACGGATTGATGTCCACTTGATTGGGTTCAACACTTCGATTTTGGTAATCTGCCAATGTATGGCCGGTTTCCAGAAAATCGCCTCGAAGATGGCACGTGCCGCTGATGGGGTGATCACATCATAACTTACCCGCTCCACCTTCAGTTCCGGCCTGGTGAAGCAAGCCATGTCGCCCCACACCTCCAAGCAGTATTCCTTGTCTGAATATTCCATATCGCCATTAATTTGTTTTATCAGGATTGTCTTTGTTTTCTATCTCTTCCACAGGCTGTTGAGCCTCAAAGAACCTTCTTGCGGAAAGAGGTGACACGACCTTACGCCCTGTCTTTGATTCAGATTTTCTCTGGCCACACGGGCCACGTCACCACCTTCTTTCGCACACACCTTGTTTTCATCCAGCGTCTGAGGGTTCTTCGCTTTTGTGATGCTGGTGGCAGAGAGTTCCGCAAGCATATTCAGCACAAGTTCCTCATTTGTCATATTGTCACGCAAGTTTTCCTTCTTCAGACCTTTGAATCGCTTGTAGTCTTTAGCCGTTCTGCCGGCCCAGGCCTGATAAATGATGTCCGTTAGAGAAGCGTATTGAATGCCCTCCTCAACATTGTGCGACTTCCATTGGTCTGTCAAGTCCTTGCGAATCTCGATGCTCTTCAGGCGTTGGTTGATCCAGTTGTCGGAATAACCCAAACGCTTGTAGTCCATCATCGCTTGCTGGATGCTCAATTCCGGATCCTGCATCTGATCCAGACGTTCGGCACCAACTTTTGCCAGCCATATCTTAAATGGCTCTGCCTTGGGCGACGGGATAGACTGAATGATACGCAGAAGTTGCTCTGTATCTGCGACATCAGTCATACGCATCTTGCCGTCTGCCGCCGGCAATTTCAACTGGTTACAATTTGTAACCGGTTCATTTCCTTCTTTTATAAGTCTGTTTTTCAAGACTTTCCAATAGTTGCGTGCAAGTTGGTAGTCATCGTTGTCCGTCAAGACAGCCACCACATCAACTATTGAGAAATACCACTTCTCATTATCTTCATCCCAAACGGAGCGTATCTGGTTTCCTCCGAATAGTTTTACTGAATTTCTCTTTATCATACCGTTTTCCTTATATGACTATAGATTCATTTGTCCAACGATTCTCTGTACGTAAGCCAATGTGTTCATCATACTGTCCCGCATACTCGACAACATAGACACCCTCGACTTTCTCGGAAACAACACCCATGCTGCATAAGGCGTCAAAGTCCCGTTGATAAACGTTCACACTGTAGTCGGACAGTCTCTTCATCAACATATAAGACGGACCATGCTGCGTCAGCTTCCTCACCAACTCGGTGCTGTCATTCCAACAAACTATGACATTCTTCCCTGTGTCCTCTATCAACCGGAACTCTTTTGCGGCAGTCTCAAAACAAGGGTCTTTTTTATAGAGATAATCCTTGATGTTTTTCTTGTCGAAACTATCTTTCCGGCAATATAATTGCCTAAAGTACAACTTCATAGTAGAGGGATCGAACCAATCGTGATCTCCAACTATGCTCTTTCTCGCATTATTGCCATCTTGAATATCACCTTTAGGAAGATTGTGTTCATTTGCAAGGCTGAACACGTATGTAGTACCGCTGTTCAGGTTGCCTTCCCGATTGCATCTTCCGGCTGCTTGCAGGACAGAGTCAAGTCCTGCCTCCTGTCGAAAGACAACAGGGAAGTCTATGTCAACTCCCGCCTCTATCAATTGCGTGGACACAACACGGATGATCTCATTTTCGTCATCTTTAAGGGCGGTCTTGATCTTTGCTATGGTCTCACGTATGTGAGCCGGACACATCATCTTGGAAAGATGCAGAGTGACACCTTCTTGTGGGAGACGCTTGTAGAGTTCTTTCGCATCATTTCGAGTGTTTACAACACAAAGCACCCTTTTATGCCGTCCGTGTCAGCATCCCGGCCACTTCATCGTAGGTTTTCCCTTCGTTGTCAATGTCGAGCCTTACTCGCCGCAGCTTATCATGAAGCCGGAAATTCTCCGGAATGATCTCCTTGATTTCGTTTATTCCCGAAAATGACGCCTTGGGGTTGCATCCCTCAATGACACCGCTCAAGACAGGCTGACTGGCAGTAGTGAACAAGACGGACATCTTGAACAGTTTGTTGTATGTCTTCAAGGAGTCAACAATGGGCTGTAAATAATCAACCTGAAGCGTCTGCACTTCATCCAATATAATGACGCTGTTCACTATGTTATGCAGTCTGCGGCAAACAGACGGTCTGTTGTCAAACATAGACTCGAACAGCTGCACATTGGTTGTCACAATTATCGGATAATCCCAGTTTTCGGTTGCTAACCTCATCCGTTCCCGAAGCCTTTCGTCTCTAATTTGTTCAGGGTCGGCATTGCTATGATGTTCCAGTACGTTTTCTTCTCCGAAGATATTCCTCAGGATGGATGCGGTCTGTACTATGATGCTCGTGTAAGGAATCGCAACGATCACCCTGTCTTGTCCATTATGAATGGCATGCCTCATCGCCCAAACCAATGAGGACAGCGTTTTGCCGCCTCCTGTCGGAACCGTTAAACTGTAAAAGCCAATTGGAGACTCTGAAGTCCTGATGCATTGGTTCTGTACTTCGTCCCTGACATGGTTGACCGCGGAATCTGTGGCATTTGCCTTTAGTTCAAGAAGGTAGTTCTCCAGCTTTGGAAGCAGTTCAGTCAAGGTCGCCTTCCCCGAACGTAGTTCAGAAGAAGTCTTGTCCATAAAAGACTCTGTGTCAAGGTAGTCCGCATCCACCAAGCAGGAAAAGAGCATGCGTGCCAAATGGTGAAAATCATTTGGACTAAGAACAAACGGAGGTTTGTTTAACTTGATTGTTCCGATGTCTGTGTTAATCTCCGGGGGGAGTTGCCCGTCATGGTTCTGATCCATCTCCTTTTTGATAGCAGCATCAATCTCATCGGAATCGTGCAAGCCAGAATGGTGAGAAAGTATTTGATTAACTATCAGATTGTCCGCAGACTTTCCATATTGCTTCCCTGCGATGGCGCCACCGACATAGGCATGATGATAATTGCCGATGACCTTAACCTCGGGCGAATACCCGCTCACCTTTTTAATATGCTGCTGAAATGCATTGGACTCCTTGCCTTTGTCGTGAAGAAAGCCTATAAGTCCACCCCAAGATGACATCCCGAACTCGCCGGCAAACCGAGACGCCAATCCAGCAACACCAGCACAGTGTTCCTCATTGGACTGAATTTTCCAACGATTATCGTCTTCCTTGAATAAATGTGCTATTATCATTGCTCGCAAGTATATTTCATTATGTAGTCAGAGTATTGTTCAGGATTGAGTCGATCCTTTTTTCGCGCCCCAAAGTTTCAGGGATGGGATAGGTGCCCCATCCTTTCTCGCGAGGGTTCTTGCTGATTCTTTCTTCAAACCACCAATGATAATGCTCGTCGGTAATCATTCCCAGGTCATGTGCCTCGTGTACCTGTGCCGCAACAGACACACCATAAATCTCCTTTAAGTCAATCATTTCCGCGAGGGTCAAACACTCCCTTTCCTCATTCCCGAATTCTTCAATAAAGGTCTTTTGAGGAAACAGGAAGAAACCGGAAAACCTGTCGCACAGTTTCTCTTCGTCCGCATCCCCGCTGAAATCTAGCAACAGATGTCCCAGCTCGTGGCAGACAGTAAAACGCAAACGTTCGACGGTGGTCTTTTCCGGTCGGACATCAACAAGGATCAGAGGATACGTGTTGTTCGCCCATGTACTCAGGCCAAGAATGCCGTCAGGCAACTCCATTGCCTTGACCTTGAGTCCCTTTCGTTCCAGCAGCCTCAAGATGCAGGGCAACGGGCCGTCCCCGCAGTTCCATTGTTCACGTAAAAGGAGCGCGGCCTTGGCGACATCTTCAGCCTTGGTGATCCTAAGTTCCGAAAGCGGATTTGAAAAGCGTACTGCCATGCCGCTCTCTTTTTCTTTGGCGAGGTATTGCTCCGTCCAGAAAGATAGAATCGCCTCAAGGCGGGCGGTCTCCACATCGGAGAGAACTCCTCCTGATGTCCTGCGCAGCATAGGGGTATCTATCTCTAAATCAGCACCCGAAAAGAAAGCCTCGCCTATGTCCAAAGCTTTGGCCAGGGCGGCAAGTGTGCCACGTTTGGGGCACATCACCCCGGCTTCATATTTAGATAAACTTTGTTTGGTGATGGCACCGTTGGTTTTTGCGGCAAGTTTGTCCATACTCAATCCGCAAAGCAAACGCGCTTCACGCAGTCTTATATGAAACAAGTCATTAGTCATAGCGATACTATTTGTTGACAAATATAGCATTTTTATGATATATTGTCAACAAATTTCTTACATTCGTGAGGGAGTCTCTGGTATATCTGGGATAAAGCCCAAAAGTCTGCGTTTGGGCATGCTTCGAAAGTATTTAAATGGAATTAACATCTGTCCCCTGAGTTGCATCCAGAAAGTACTCCTTCGCCACATAGCGTTGTTGTACGCCATCGCATGTGTTTCTCTGGTCTGAGTGGACCAGGGTCTGGGGAGACTGTCTTAAAAGCATAATTATCACCTTCGAGGATTGAAAATTCGTTGTCGCCCTTGTATAAGGGTACAGACTTTTTAACTCTCGCCGAGACTTCTAAGACAGTATGAGGAGGCATGGCGGTCTACGAGCTTCGCGCGCCCTATCCGGGTGAATGGCCGCCATAACCTCCAAACACACCGGAACTCAACGTGACACAAATCCTTATCATCTTCATTAGCATTAATCTTTCACTCGGCTCTGCACCTGACAGTGGCGGGTAACGCACTTATTATCATGTGGTTAAACACTCGCCTTAAGTGCGGATTCGCTAAAGGCAAGCGGTTAAAATATTTATTACCAACCGCTTACAAATCACGAAAATATTTCCTTCCCGCTTGTGGCTGGCACCGGGCCATAGATGTGGCCTGCGTTCAAGGGCAGTCCGAGACAGGCTGACAATCGAGGGATTGAATGACATTTTCTCCATAAAGTGTCATCGAAACCATCTTTATGCAGGTCATGCACGACAATTTGGTAAAAGAATGTCGTCCATTCCCCGTCACCTGAATGCCAGCCCGAGTCCAGGTGCCTTGCAGGGTACAAGCAGAGGCGAGGCCTTATCAGGGTCGCCCCGTGCCGAGGTGAGCAGCAGGGGAAGAGCTCGCTCTTTACCTTCAAACAAACAATTCAAAACAGCTTCTAAATGCTTGGAAGGCACATTCAAGTGAAAAACTTGTGTCTTCGCATTTGAGTTTTTCAGTCCGGGCCGGCTTCCACCAATGCAGATTTGAGATGTGGCTGAAAGAGTTATGAAATATTCTCGCCGCCCT
>ULWC01048475.1_pt1 | contig 22918 bp, 18 predicted proteins | sample 1959931 | NCBI WGS metagenome assembly ULWC01 (sample SAMEA4835801, study PRJEB28245) | human gut metagenome | biome: gut microbiome; material: fecal sample | place: Denmark | collected 2008
TTTTACCGGGCCTGTTTTCTCCAATACCATAGATTTAAGCAAACAGGATGTTGCCGATTTTTTCAAAAAAATAGCCAATAGCAGGACTCAAAATGATCTGGATCTTGGATCTGTGATAAATCAAGCCGCAAGAATATTTAACTATAAAAATACTCGTCTTTATATTGAAGAACCTGAACAGAATCTTTTCCCCGAATCACAGCAAAGCCTAATTGGACATATTGTGGCACGCATCAATGACGCTTCTCAAACTACCGGCATGTCCAGTGCTGTTACCATTACAACACATAGCCCATATGTTGTTACGGCGTTCAATGTACTAATCAGAGCAGCGCAAGCTGAAAAGAAGGACCAGAAAGCAACGTATCAAATTGTTCCCCAAGAACAAATCGTTTCCATTGATGAGATAAGAGCCTATTATATTCGTGAAGATGGTACTATGTCCGATATTCGAGATACTGAAATCGGAATGATAAGTGGCACAGAATTAGACCATGCATCCGATTGCGTAGAAGACAAATTGACCCTCCTTAATGATATAATTTATGCCGAGTGATATTTATCAGACGCTTTCAGCTCGATACATTCCGGAGAAGCCATTGAAGACGTATTCGATTATTGCTACGGAAGAAAAAGGGATACATTATAGAGCTAATATCACCCCTCCTCGTGGCGCTGCAATATTCCAAGTGGATGGATGTATTATTACGTCTGGCTGCAAATGTGACAAACTACTTTTGTCAAAGAACCCCTCAGATTTAGCTACTTGGTTCGGACATTTCATTGAATTGAAAGGAACGGACGTTGGTCATGCCATAGATCAACTTGAAGCGACAATTCAACATCCATTGTTCAATGATAATTCATTAGTAAAAAAATTCGCACGAATTATTGCACGATCTTTTCCGTCGAGCAAAGGAGATCCATTAGTAGAAAGGGCTAGAATTCGTTTTAGACAACAATATCAATGCGAACTTAAAACCCTAAAATCTCAGAATCCTGACACCGTTTGAATAAAATATTCGGATCATAAGGTTACAAAATTATAAAAACGATTCAATTATTATCGCCACTTTCCATAGACATAGATATTCCGCTCAAGATAAAGCGTGTACAGGTCATATGAGATGACCCACAGACATAACGAGCGATCACCTCGAAGAGTGAATATCAAATCACGGAACGCAGCTTTCGGAAAGCGGACGTCCTGCGTGTAGAAGCGCCCCTTGTAACCCGCAGGCGTCGCTTCACACAGGTAGACACTAAAAGTACGGAACAACCAGCGGAGAATCCTCCGCCGGTTCTCGGGATATAGACTCTCAACATAAAAGCGATGGTAGTAAATCATCTCCTGTCGCTTCAACGTAAACGATACCTCCGGGCAAAATAGGCGACAACGCCCGGAATGTACTTTTTGTAGTAGGACTGATTCTCCCGGCACCACGTGGCAAGTTCCTGCTTCGTGGTAAAGGGACGATGCCAACTGCGCCCCGACATAATACGATCCAATTCGGGAGCCAAACGCTCGACAAAATCTCCAACGGTCCAGCCTTCCCAGATGTGTTTCTGAAGGTCAAGCATACCAAATCCATTTTGAAGTTTGACATACGGTTTTAGAACCGGCCCATCCAGAAATGGAAGGTGCCGGCCACGGGCCGATACACAGCGGCGGGACCAACCGGAGGTCCTTTTCGGACGATACAACCCCGATGGGTAGAGATCGTACGAAAAGGGACTTCAAGGTGCAGGCACGCCGCTATCTTAGCCCGAGGTCGGCACTTGTGGATTCTTCTTCAGTTTCTCCGTCATCCGTTATGCTCGTTCCCACCAATCACAATCCTGGGAGTACGCCGCAGTGCATTCTGCAGATTGCGCTGGTTGATCCGGTAAACGAGCATCAGCAGATCATAGGCGCTGTACAGGAATTGCCGCCGATAGATCTTGGGGCGGATCAGCCGTTTTTGACGGTAACGGGTCAGCGTTTCGGGGCGAATGTCGAGGACTTCGCAGGCCGCATCGGCCGTCAGGAAGAGCGGCTCGTCGCTTTGACTGCACAGGTATTCAAACAGCAGCAAACTTTTGCTCAAAAGAAAATTCGTCTTGATGAGACGTTCGAGCTGTTCGGAGGGTACAAGCCGATAGATCCGGGGACTTTGTTTGGTTTCCATGGGTAACAAGATTTATTGATTCAACGATTCGAGTTTTCCGCGGCGGCGCATCTTGCGGATGAACTCCTGCACTTCGGAGAGCAGGTACATACGCCGGGCTCCGATGTTGAAGCCGACAAGCAGCCCCTGTTCGCGGAAGCGGCGCACCTGGCGTTCGCTCTGGCGGAGCAACTGGCAGACCTCCGCAAAATCGAGGATCGGATCGCCTTCGAGCTGGCTCCGGTGATCCTTCATGAAATGTACGATCTCGAGGATCTCTTCGACCATCCGCAGAATGCGGGACAGGTCATCCGTGTGTTGATTTTCCATCTTTGTCGGGTTTGGTTTCCATGGCAAAAATGAGACAATCCCGGAACTCGTTTATCAGTGTTTGAATCAATTATATATTTATATTACCTGGTTATTACCTGAAATTGGGTACAGATATGACATCATAGACCGAGGGTTCAGAATATTTTAGTTGCAGATGAAAAAAAATATTTATAACTTTGTGATAGCCAGGTGCGTATAAGGGAAGATAAGTGCAAATTAGATGTGGCCTATATGGTGTCATTTTACACCGGTGCTCAATTTAATAGTCTGGTATAGAGTGGATTACATAAAAAGTTCATGTTCCTCTCTGTCCTGTCTCGTTTTCAATCAATGATCTCAATATAGGCACTTGTATTGAACGACGAATGCTCATTACCAAAAACATATCCCAATTGATTGCTGACACATCGTGTATTCCCTATTACTTTGTCTATGTTACGGTGAGAGTGTCCATAAATCCAGTATTCGATTGGGCTTGCGGCAATATAGTTTCCCAATTCTACCGCAAATGCACCATTTAACGGACTACCCTTGAATTCCGGAGCCACCAATTCGAACGATGGGACATGATGGGTAACGACAACAATGTGCTTTGCCTTACTTCGATTCACTTGCTGCTCCAGAAAACGGAAACACCGATCATGCTCTTCATTGAATCTGACCCAATCCAAAGGCTCACAAGCCCAACGTATCCGGCGAAAATCGCTAATGACGGACTCTGTTCGGAAGGCATCCTGCAATCCGATACGCCCCCACAACGTCGTTGCGATTAACTCCGTTTCATCGTTTAACGGGATTACGGAATTGTAACAACACAATATGTTCTCTCGTATTTGCAAAGACCATCCATCATAGAGTTTGCTAATATCAAACTGCTTGTAAAATTCATGGTTCCCCGGGATAACAATTACTTGTCTGTAGTTTTCCGATGCCCAGTCCCAGAAAGGATGCCTTGAATAATTATCATCCCCAATATACCCGATGTCTCCGGCAAGCACAAGAACCTCTGCGGAAACAATCAATGGATGATGCTTCAGGAAATTGCTGTTTTCCTTGAATTCCAAATGGAGGTCGGAAGCGTATTGTATTTTCATGATAAAGCGAATATGCGTCTCATTTCCAGCAATACTTGTTCGATGAAGGCAGCATCTCTTTGTATGCTGGCCTGTAACGGTTGATTAGGCATCAATGATTCCATCTTCGTCACAAAGGCAACTGCGTCTCTCTTCATCTTTTCGGACAATTCTATCGGCTCTGCAATATAACCGCTTGCCATTAGCTTGAAAACATCGGACATATGTTTTCGAATATCACTGCCATGTGCAGGCGGTTCCTGTTCGGAAAGATTCAGGTATGCCTTCATCTTCAGACATATCAGACCTACCGTATCAACAACATGCAATTCCTCTTCCATCGTACTGTGGGCCAATGCAAACTGATAAAACTCTTCATCCATCAGGATTGCAGACAGACTCGACACATCTTCACCGACAGGAATCGGAGTCAGATGACAACCAGCGGGAACAGCCAGCACTTCCGGCTGTTTGGACAGCAGTTCTATCTGATAAGGGAACTCTTCGTTCCGAGGTCTATAAAACCGAAACAATTCAGGCTTCGGCTCTTTCCCCTCACCTCGTTTTTTCTCTCTCTGTTCATAATCCCCATCATGGATAAAACTCCAAAATCGACGGCCAAATTCAGGTGTCATCCGTTCCACAACAAGAATCATGTCTATATCTTTCGTGGCTCGAGGTCTCATATCTGCATGACGCAGCATAATACTGCATGCCGTACCTCCTATAATCACATAGTTCTCCTGGAAATCTCCAAAATACTCTTTAAACTTATCCAGACCCCTTACTGCCATATTTCACGAATTATATTCTCCAATTCTTTTTCTACCCGCGGATCCTTGTCTTCGCGCAAAGACAAATACAACGACAATCTGTCGACATATCCTTGTTGCCCAATTTTCATTTCAGGGGAATATTTCCAGATTTCAATCTTATACTTGAAATCCGACGATTCCCACTCCGCGAAGGAATAATTTCCCGAAACATAATCCCGTTCCCAAATAGCTAATGTGATCTGGTCGTCAGCATTCAGGAATGAGTAGTGAGACAAGGCGCTGACACCTCCGATGTAAAAAGAATCACCTCCTACCTCGTCCGAATAAACGATCTTTTTAACTGGCGACACAAAATAGGGCATGGCCTTATTCCATAGGTCCTTTCGCAACATGGAGGAATAGATCAATTTTGTCTTCCTGTCTTTTCGAGCCTGCAGCAATTGCTTTCTTTCCAATTCACCAACGGCTCGAGATACAGCCAAATAGTTATACGGAATACGCGATTGCAGTTCTTGCAAGGTAAATTCGCACAGATCAGGATGAAGCAAATAATTCAACAAGACATATTGAGCTACGGGAGATAGTTGATGCTCCGGATCTTCTTTTTTCCGAATCCGTTCATTGATTAGCATACCAGGGAGAAACACATAACGGTCCGATACGACAAAATAAACCCCTTGCTCAATCAGTCGCTGTCTGATATAAAATGGCGCAGACTGCAAGATGAATACAACCGGAATTTCCAGAATTCGCTCAATCTGATTAGCAATGCGAGCATACCGCATCGGCGTGTATGTACGGGTCAAACCAGTATTTTCAACAAGGCACAACGGATGCTTATTGAATTCCGCATAATAAAACCGGAAACTCAATATTAGATCAAGACTTAACCCTTTCAGTTTATCCCGACCAATTTTATCAAGAGTGACAGGAACACCTGCAATAGATATTGTTTTCAGCATTTCTCATCATTTTCCATAATATGCATCATTATCAACATAAGTGATAACGATGCAAATATAATGATAATAATCTAGTTCACAATTTATATATGAATATTTATTACTTGCATTATAAAGATTATTATTACAGATAACGACACAAACATAATTACCCAAAACTTGATGAGTAACACGATCTTTTAATGCTCGCCAACACAAAATAACCGTTAAGCCACGCTCGACTACTTCCGAATCCCCTACTGAACCGCCGTGTCACCTTCCGGGAATGTTACAAGGGCTGAAAATATCAGATTGGGCACCGGGTCCAACCGTTGTATATAATATATTGATTTACAAACGTTTATACACGTCATAACATTCTCAAAAACGATAAAAAAAAATCCGCAGGTTCGTTTCCAATTCGGTTGCAAAATCCGGGAATTTTTCGTAACTTTGTAACAACCAAGTGAATACAAGGGAAAACAGCGAAAATAGGTTGTGGCCTATTCGGTGTATCTAAAAATTTTTACAATCTTAACACGTTGACATATTGGCGATTACGATATGGGTTCAGTTATCGTATTCTCCACCAAGACAAGGCCGCGAAGAGGCCGGGAACCTGTAAACCGCAAGTTTACAGGTTTTTTGTTTTTGGGCGGGGCGTCTGCCGACGGAGCTGCCCGGCGAGACTCGGGGCCAGGGTCTGGCGCGGCTCGGCGCACCTGCATTCGTAATGGATCGCGTTCGGACCATGGGCGGCGGTCTTCGCCACGGTCAGTTGGCGCGCCCGGACGGGTTGGCGCACATGGACATGCGAATGCTCACGGACGACACATTGCCGCGCGCGGCGGCACATCAATGGCTCATGCGGAGCTGCTGCTTGAGCCGGCACAGGTGCTGCGGCGTGATGTCCAGATAGGAGGCCAGCACGCGGCTCGTGACGGCTTCGACGATATCGGGACGGTTTTTCAGCACGGCCTGATAGCGCTCCATGGCCGTGCCGTTGATGAGCGAGAGTTTCCGCTCGCAGATGCAGATCTGGGCCGATGCCAGGCTGAACATCCAGCGGGCGAACTCGTCCGAGCCGTTGATGAAGTCGTAGAAGGTCTTGCGGCTCATTCGGAGCAGCGTGACGGGCACCTTGCAGGTCTCGGCCATCAAAAAGGCGGGCGCGTCGAGATAAAACGAGAGCGGCGACATGAAGATCGTACCGGGAGAGGCAAAGCCGAAGGTCGTCTCCTTGGCATCGTCCACATGAAAGAGCCGGACGATCCCCTTCTTGACGCAGAACACGTCGGAGCAGACCTTTCCGAACTCGATGATACGGCTGCGCGGCTTGACCTGCGTCTCCTCCATCGCCTCAATAAACTCCTCCACCAACGCATCCGAAGGGGTGAAATTGCACTCCTCCTTGAGCAGCTGTTTCAAATCCTTTTTCATGTACGCAATATTAACCATAATCTGCCGGAAATGCAAAATATGAAACCATGAATTTAGGTTAACGATTTTTCGCGATTAAAATCCTTACTTTGTATGCCGTAAACATATCCACACACAAAATCATGAAACAATTCGCTCCAATGAAACTGCTGGGCTGCCTGCTGGCGGTCCTGCTGATGCAGACGATGACGTCCTGCTCCTACGACGATTCCGATCTCTGGCGCTCCGTGAACGGGCTGACGGAACGCCTCGACCAGCTGGAGAGCTCGATGCAGCAGGAGATCAATTCGCTGAAAACCATCCTTGAGAAACTCAACCAGAAGGAGGTGACCGTGGATTCGGCCGTCGAGACCGCAACCGGCTGGACGATCACCTTCTCCGACGGGACCTCGGTCGAGATCGCCAAGGGCGGATCGGGCAGCTGGTCGCCGGCCCTCATCATCGTCGAGGAGGAGGGTGATTTCTGGTGGGCCTACAAGAGCGCCGAGGGCAACGTCGTCTTCGTGACCGATGCCGACGGCAACCGGATCCGCGCCGCAGCCGTGGCACCCCAGGTAAGAATCAACCCCGAGACCGAGCGGTGGGAGATCTCCGCCGACGGCGGCAAGACGTGGGAGGACACCGGCGTGCGCGCCACCGAAGAGGAAAAGGTCGGCTTCTTCCTCGACGTCCGCTTCGAGAACGGCATGCTGGTCGTCGAGCTCGTCGACGGCACCGTCATCACCCTTCCGGCTACCGGAGAGCTGCGCTTCACCTTCGACACGGCGGGTCCGCTCGAGTTCACCTACGGTGAGACGCTGGCCGTCGACTACACGATGACGGGCGCCGTCCACACCCAGATCGGCAAGCCCGACGGCTGGAAGGTAGCCTTCAACGGCGACAAGCTCGAAATTACGGCCCCCGTCGAGGAGAACACCTATGCCGAAAAGGAGGGCAAGGTCTCCGTCATCGCCCTTTCGGAGGCGGGATTGAGCGCCTATGCGGAGATCGGCGTCTCGGTGACTGCACCCGCCGTGGAGGCCGTCGACCTCAACGCCAACGGCACCTATGCCAACTGCTACATCGTCACCGAACCCAACACGACCTACCTCTTCGATGCCACGGTCATGGGCAACGGCATCGCCACGGCGGGCCTCGACGCCCCCACGCGCATCGAACCCAAGGATGTCATGGTGCTGTGGGAGACCGGCTCCGAAGCCGGGAACGTCATCGCCAGCGTCGAGCTGACCGGTGACGGCAAGGTGCTCTTCACGACGTCGGGAACCGTCAACGGAAATGCCGTCATCGCGGTAACGGACGGCGTGCCCGTCACGGAGCCCTATCCGCGCAAGCGGGGCACGATCCTCTGGAGCTGGCACATCTGGGCCACGTCCGGCGTGAAGGATGTCGCCTGCACCAACTACGACGGCGAGCAGTTCACCATCATGGACCGCAACCTGGGCGAGTGGGACCAGCCGGACGGAAGCCTCAGTTCCTACGACGGACTCAAGTACCAGTGGGGCCGGAAAGACCCCTACGTGGGATTCAGCAGCGCCGGTGCGATTCTGGACGGCTCGATCGTCTACGGTGACCCCGACTACCAGCCGATGGTCGGATTCGCCACCTCGACCGAATCGGATGCGGCCACGCTGCGCGAGGCCATCCAGTACCCCGAGATGTTCTTCACGGGCAACTACACCAACATGTTCGACTGGTACGGACTGGGCGGTTCGGACGACGCGGAGACGCTCTCCCACCGCAACGACTACCTGTGGGGCAATCCCGACGAGACGTCACCCGTGAAGACGATCTACGACCCGTGCCCGGAGGGTTACATGGTCGCCCCGGTAAAGGTCTTCACCGGCTTCACGGCAACCGGCGGTATGGTTTTCGACTCGTCGTCGATCCTCTCCGATGGTTCGTTCAACGACGGCTGGACCTTCACCAACGCCAACTCGTTCTTCCCCGCAGCGGGTCAGATGGCCAACAATTCGGGTGTCCTCCGCCTCATTCCGGGACCCCAGGGCCGCGAAGGATACTACTGGACCTCCTCGGTCGACGAGGGACGCTCCAAGATTGTCGACTTCAACGCCAGCTACGTGATGTACAACTCCAACATGCGGGCTTCGGGTTGCAGTGTACGGTGCGTCCGGGTCTTCTGATCCGGTGATGCGCCAGCCGGCTATTCGGCAGCCGGCACCCCACGGCAAGGGCCGGGCAGGAAATCCTGCCCGGCCCCTGTTTTTGCCGCCTTACGACAAAGACTGCCGCAAAAAAGCCGTCCTGCCAGCCTCCCGGCACACGAAAAGCGGGTATCCTCCCTGCCGGAAGAATACCCGCGACGAATTACTCAAGCAGCCGATTCCAAACAACAGAAACAGACTTCCTGTCGTGGAATTTACTGAGCATTGACGTCATCCATGGTGATGTCGTGGCCGCCCCATAAACATTGCTCCGACAAACAGAGCAGCCATAAGTTTCAAAGTCTTTTTCATAGCGCATTAAGTTTTTAGGTTAATTTGTTTTGTGGTTGCTCCCATACGGGAGCCATGAGAGAGTAGAAGGAAGACTGTATCTGTTATCCGGAAGTTCGCTTATTACCAATCCTTTAACCATTTACCATACCCCTTACCTAAACCAGGGATTGAAGAGAGAGAGCTATTATCAAATAAATAAGAACCACCTTCCATATCATAGAACAAACTGTTTGCATCATAATAAATACAAAACATTTCAAAATATGAATTCCACACTCCCTCATATTCATCCTGCAAACTTGTTCTCACATCGGCAAAAACAATAATATTATTAGGACGATAACCTAATAAGATCCAGTCCATAATAAAATATGGATCCCTCATCATTAATTCTTCTGATGATTTCGGATTCGGATAAATAGGAAAATTTATACATCCAAATTTCGAGGGTGACAATTTTGCAATCGGTTTTTGGGTATAAGCTGAAACATAGGACTCTTCGGGATGCCAAGGATCGAGTAACTGAACATAATCAGTATTATCATTGTAACCCGACCAAGCATAATCGAGGTATTCGCCGACCGCGATTCCGCCCGTAGCCTCCATATCCCAGAAAGTTGCAGTAGGTTCTTCATAAACGGTCAGTGTCAGCAGTTTATCCGTGCCAAGCGCATCGCGCATGGCCTTGATCAGTTTCGGATAGGAAGTGGTATTTGTTTCGGGCATGCCCTCCTTGCCGTAACCGGCATTGCGATCCCAAAGATTGATGCCGTCCAGATTGTAGGTCTCGACCACGGCCTTGACCTGCGCCACGAAATCGGCAATCTGTTCATCGGTCATATTGCAGAAACCAAGACCGGTTCCGCCCCCTTCGAGACTGATGCAGACCTTGCGGCCCTCCTCCTGCAGCGGCCAGATATATTTCGACGCATGACCGAGCACATAGGTCATATCCGATCCCAAATTCAGCATGGCCCGCCCCGACGAATCATCGTACTTGACAGTCACGGTGCGCAAATTGACAATATTTCCTATTGTATTATGCCATTCTGTCATTCCCATTGCATCCCATTTTTCCATGATGTAATCTTGGACAATTAATGGCTGATATTGTTCCGTATTAACATATAAAACGAAAAACAAGTCACTACCATCGTGGAGTTCATTGTCGCCGGGTTGAGGATCACGAACGGTCAGTGTATAATAGAGCGTCTGATTTTCATCAGTCGATCCTTCGGCTGCCACCGTCACCGGGAGTACATACTCTCCGGCATTCAGACCTTCGGCCAAAATACGAACACGTTTGGCTGCCGATCGCTGTCCTTCCGCGGCAAGTTCCAACGTCTCACCATCCGGGAATTCGTAATTTCCGCTCGGCAACAACGTCCGTTCTTCTGCATTGGCCGCATTATAGGACACAACCAACGATTCATCCACCCGCAACGTGAGCGTCGTTCCTGCAGCGGCAGGTTTCGTTTGCTGGTAATAGAAATCCCGGGTTACGAATCCCGCACCGACCGTCAGCAAAACATCTACCGTATTGTCTGTCGAAGCATTGCTCCGCAACATGCCGTAGGTCGATTCGATGGCCTCCTTGTCGGGCAGCTTGCCGCCTTCGCGCTCCACAGGATCGGTACTGCAGGCCGCAAAGCCTGCAAATACCGCTGTGCAAAGGAGCGTCACCAATCCTTGTTTCAAAATATTCCTCGTTTTCATAATTATTCGTTCGTTTCGTTGATTTTCGGAATCTCGATGCCCGCAGGCCACGTGATGTCACTCTCGGCCACACCGTCGTTGCCGTACATCGAGTAGTCACGGACGGTATTGCCCGCCCCCTCGTTGAACTTCCAGTAGCCCAGCAGCGTCGGGTCGTCGGCCGGATTCTCGACGTTGTACATGTTCTCCCAGATCTGCTCGGGAGTCCGTGCCACGGACCAGACGCGCGCCTCGGCAATCTTGCCGTTCAGCGGGCGCTTCTCGTCGTAGGACTTGCCGATGAAGAACTGGTAGGCATCGACGAAGCCGCCGTATTTCTTCTCGTTGTCCTCGGTCGGATTGTTCAGGTAGTAGTCGTAAAGCGCACGCATGGCCAGGTTGATGCGGTTGTCCTCGCTCTGCGTAGCGATGCCCACGCCGCTCTCCTCGCTCTGGAGCTGCCCGTCGACATAGATGCGCACGGTTCGGGCCGCCTGGTCATAGGTGCAGGCTACGTGGTACCAGCGCCCGGCCTCGAGGTTCTTCGTGGCATCCTTGCCCGGGAACTTGCCGAACTGCGAGCCGCTGCCCGAGCCGTCGAACTGCAGCTGCTGCCGCTCGAAGTTCGTGTCGCCGATGCGCAGCAGCAGGTACTGCTCCACGCCCAGCACCGAGGAGATGTTCACCGGCAGCCCCTCGGCATCCGTCGTGGCGAACTCGTCGATATAGATCAGCGCCTCGTAGGTCATGGCCGTAAGTCCGTTCCAGGCCTGACTGTTGGCGCCGTACTTGTCCAGGGTCGGGAAGTTGATCCAGTTGCCCTCGCCAAGCTGCGCCGCCACGGTGATCGCCGAGGAGCGCTTGACGACGTACCAGGCCACATCCGAACCACCCAGCACGTCGATCGACGCGCCGCTGATGCGCACCGGCACCAGATAGGTTTCGTCCAAAGGCAGGGCCCCGGTCTGCTCCTCGCCCTCGCCCATCAGCTCCCGGAGCTGCAGCGTCACAGGATCCGAGACGGTGCGCCCCGCGGCGATCGTCGTCTCCGGGGCGGAGAGCGTGTAGTATTTCTCGTCGAGCATCGGCCATGCGGTGCCGTAGCGGGCGTTGTAGGCCGCCACGAGCGACGGATCGACCGCGAGCGAGACCTGCACGTCCTGCCCCGCGGGATAGGTCAGCGCCGCCTGCAGCGTGCAGTCGTAGGTCGGGCGGTTGTTGCTGAAGGTGGCCAGCTGCACGGGGCTCGTCTGCGAGACGTTCAGATAGACCACGTTGCCGAACTTGTGGTCGTCGGCATCGTACCGCTCGCAGGCCGTCAGCGCCCCGAGCAGCACGAAAAAGGTTATGAGGTATCGTTTCATGGCTCTCTATTTTGAGGGGTTCAACGTCTGGATCGCCTCGCGGATCGTACTGTAGTTCCGGTCGGCGTGGTAGTAGTCCCCGGCGATGTTGTAGGCCGCGAAGCCCGCCAGCGGCCCGTACTCCACCACGCAGCGCGCCATCAGCTCCACGGCGGCATACTCCGTGCGGTCGGCATCCTGCAGCGGCGCGTCGATCTCGGCGGCCAGCAGCAGCCGGTTCGCCGGAATGCCCGCATAGCCCGTGGCATTGAGGACCTGCAGCCGCACCTCGGTGGTGTTTTCGACCTTTTCGGTATCGAGAACCACGTAGTCGAGTTTTTCGCGGTCGGCGGCAGCCACCGAGAGCGGGTTGCCCTCGAAGACGAGCAGCTGGCCGTCCGCTTTGGCCGCCGAAAGCGTCGAGACGATCGAGGCCGTTGCCGCGGCGTCGAGCGGGTCGGCGGTGAACGAGTAGCCGTCCAGACCGTTCGCCGCGACGGAGGCGATCACCCCGTCGAGGTACGACGCAAGGGCCGCGGCGTCGGCAAACTCCGCCTTGCGGGCCGCATAGTCCACCTGATAGAGGACCCGCGTCCCCTTTTCGCGCATCACGGCCATGTCCTCGGCGTCGTAGGCCGAGAAGTTGTCGGCGTTGGTCAGTGTCACGATGTCGAGCGAGTCGGGCAGGCAGCGCATGAAGTCCTGCTCGCTCGCGGCCTGCGCGGGCGAATTGTGGAGCCGCGCATACGACAGGTAGTGTTCCGACTGCTTGTAGGCCCGCAGCGCGGCCGTATAGTCGGCCCACAGCGCCGGGTCCTGCTCCCACGGTTTGTAGACCGTGTTTTCTATGGCCTCCGTCTCGGTCCAGTCGCTGCACGAGGCCCCGAGCAGCAACACCACGAGCGGGAGGATCATCCGGTATGTTCTTGTCTGTTTCATGTTGGTCAGTTGTTATAGGGTTTGCAGTCCCACCATACGCGCGTACCCATCTGGTCGCCCGTGCGGTTGCCGTTCGTCTGCTCGGCATCGAGCTGCTGGATCGCAGCCTGCAGGTTCGCATTGTTCTGCTGGTACTCCTCCACCGGGTAGGGAAGCCGTCGCGCACCCTGCGCCACATCGACCCCGCCGCCCGACTTGTCGGCCACGACCGGCATCAGCCGCGGGTAGCCCGTGCGGCGGTGCTCGGACCACGCCTCCACGCCCAGCGGGAAGATCGCGATCCACTTCTGCGTGATGATGCGCTCGAGATTCTCCTCGAAGTTGTCAGCTCCGGGCGCCCACGCGATCGTGATCGTGCTCTGCGCCGCGGCGCTGTACATGCCCAGCGGGTCCGTATAGGCCGCAGGGCGGCTCGTGCCATCGGCCACATAGGCGTCGGCACCGCTCGCGCCCCGCTCCTCGAACGAGAGGCGGATGGCCTCCTCGTAGAGCTCACGGGCCGTCTCCTCCGACCCCCAGCGCAGCTCGTATTCGGCACGCAGGAACGTCGCCTCCGCGGCGTTGAACCACAGGTAGGGGGTCGTCGACTCGACGATCAGGTTGGAATACTTGGTCATGGCCGTCGCCTTGCCCGCCACGTCGATACCGATGCGGATGCCGACGTAGTTGCCCACGTCGTTCGGCAGGAACATCTTCTCGACGCGCGGATCGTTGTAGCCGGTCATGTAGCAGAGGATGTCGGCGCCGACGCGGTGGTCGCCCCAGTCGTTGTAGATGAGAGTCGTGCGGTTCTCCGCGGCGTGCATCGCCGCGTTGTCGGCATTGGCCGTGATGACGCCCCCGGCAATCGCCTCCGAGGCCTTCGTCCGCGCCAGGTCGGGTTTCACCTCCGTCAGGCGCATGGCCATGCGCAGCTTGAGCGAGTTGGCATATTTCAACCATTGCGCGATGTTGCCGTAGTAGACCCCGTCGTAACGGCTCCACGCATCGGACGAGAGGGTCGTGTTGCGGCCCAGCGTCTCGATCGCCTCGTCCAGCTCCTCGAACATCTTCGTGTAGACCGCCTCCTGTGAATCGTAGGCGACGTAGACCGACTCGTTGTTTTCAAGCTCCGAGTAGGGAATCGGCCCGTAGGAGTCCGTCACGCGCTGCATGATCGCCACGCGCAGCAGCCGCGCAAAGGCGACGGCCACCTCGTCGTCCGTACCGCCGACGATTCCCTTGTAGGGGGTGTAGGTCTCGGTGATGACATTCGCGAAGGGCCACTTGCGCCAGTCGGCCGAGGGGTTGTAGGTCTCGAACTTCGTCTGCCACGTGTCCACCGTGGCCCCGATATAGCCCGCGAACGGACCGCCCGTAAGCGACTCGTTGAACTGGTACATGTGCTCCTGGACGGGAATCACCAGGCTTTGCAGCGTGCGGACCTTCGTGCCCGTCTTGTAGTTCAGGGCCTCCATCTGCTCCTCGGTCACCTGGTTCGGGTTGCGGTTGATATCCTCGAAATCACCCGTACAGGCCGTCAGGACCAGCAGGGCGGCCGCCATGAGCCGTCGGCCCGTCTTTGTCGTTATCTTTTTCATGCCCGTAGTCGTTTAGAATTGGAATTTGACACTGAAGCCGAGGCTCCTGAGCGACGGCATCATGAAGTAGTCGATGCCCTGGTAGTTCAGCCCCGTCGAGGCGACGGCCTCGGGATCGAACGGCGCCTTGCAGTAGATCATCCAGAGGTTGCGCCCGACGAACGAGACGGTCATCCGCATCTTGTCGCGGAACCACTTCGCGGGGAGCGTGTAGCCCAGCGAGAGCTCCTGCAGGCGGAAGTTCGTCGCCGAATAGGTGTAGTACTGCGGCAGACCCGACTGCGAGCCGATCGCCTGGTACCACTTCTGCGCGTCGACCATCTCGCGGCCGTTGATCAGAACGCCCCCGGCGTCGCGCGCCGCGGCCGAAGCCTCCGAAACGCCGTACAGGTCGAGGTTGGCCTGCGTCGCCGAGTAGCAGATGCCGCCGATGCGGGCCGTGAAGAGCAGGCCGAGATTCACGCCCTTCCACGAGAAGTCGTTGCGCCACGCGAGGTTGTGATCCGGGAAGACCGAACCGAGGTAGATGTCGTCTCCCTCGTCCGTCAGCAGCAGGTTGCCGCTCTTGTCCACCTCGACGTAGCCGTTGTCGTTGAAGCGCAGGTCCGACGTCGTGTAGAGGTCGCCCAGCGTGCCGCCCTCCTTGAGGATGTACTTCGCCTTGCCCAGGCCCTTGATGTCGAGCTTCTCGAGATTCAGCGGCTCGCCCGTGATGGGGTTCACGGCATTGGCCGCCAGTTCGATGATCTCGTTGCGGTTCCACGCATAGGTGAAATTCGTCGCCCAGCGGAAACTTCCCCACCGGTTGTCATACCCCACCGAGAGCTCGACGCCCGTGTTGCGGACGTGGCCCGTCTGCAGGTAGATCGTCGTATAGGAGGACGAGGGAGGCAGCGAGGGGTCGAACGTCTGGTTCTTCGTGTCGGCCTGGTACCACGATGCCGAGAGGCTCAGGTGGCGCCACAGCCGGGCGTCGATACCCACTTCGTAGGTGGTCGTGCGCTCGGGCTTCAGATCCCCGATCGGATAGTGCGTCTTGTCCTTCCAGACGCGGTTCGTGGCGTCGTACTCGTAGGTCGGGACGGTCAGGTAGCGCGGGAAGGGCATACCCACCGAGGCGATCGAGCCGCGGAGCTTCAGGTAGCTCAACGCTCCGCCCAGATCCCAGAGCGAGGTGGGCACCCACGACAGGCCCACCGACGGATAGAAGAACGACGAGGAGGAGGAGCCGGCGATCTGCGAGGCCCAGTCGTTGCGCCCCGTGACGGTCAAATAGAGCATCTGCTTCCACCCCACCTCCACCGAGGCGAACAGGGACTGCGTCTGGTCGTGCCAGCCGGTCTTCTCGGCCCGCTTCTTCGTGTCGTCCAGATCGAAGACGTTGAAGACGTTCGGAAGGCCGTTCTCCTGGATCGGACCGCGGTACGAGAGCTCGTCGCTCTTGACGTTGTTGATCGAGGCGCCGATGTTGGCCTGCAGCGACCAGTCGTCGCCGAACGTCTTGTTGATGTTGGCCATCACGTCGGCATAGGTCTGCGAATCGTAGGTCCGCGCCTCGGTGTAGTGGCCGTTCCGGCCGCCGTCCGTAATGGTCGTGTTCGACGAGGCATAGAGCTTCTGCGTGTAGAGCGAGTTCATGTTGTCGATCCTTACGCGCCCCGTGACATTCAGCCACGGCAGGATATCATACGAGGCCGAGAGCGAGAGCATGTAGCGCTTCTTGTCCGTGTTGCGCAGGTTGCGGTAGGCGATCCAGTAGGGGTTCTGCATGCGCAGATCACCGCCCTCCATGTCCGCAGACCAGAACTGCTCCATGAGTTTCGTACCCTCGTTGTAGCGCTCGAAGCGGCGGTAGAGGTCGAAGTTCTCGCCCCGCGGGAAGAGGTAGGCCGAGACCAGCGGGTTCGAGTAGACACCCTGGTTGGTCATGTTCTGGTCCTGCTGGTAGATGTAGCTCGCCGAGGCGTCGATCCGCAGCCGGTCCTTCAGGAAATAGCTGGTGTTGCGGAAGGTGAAGTTGTAGCGGTCGTACTCGTTGTTCGGAATGATACCGTCCGAATTGACCGCCGCGGCAGAAAAGTAGGTCTGATTCTTGTCCGTACCGCCTGAGAGCGTAAAGGCGTTCGTATAGACGTGGCCCGTCTCGAAAAAGTCATTGGGCGTGTAGCCGTAGCGGGCCGACGGGGCAAGGCGCTCTCCCCAGCTGTAGATGTTCGACCCGCTACGCACGCCGTTCAGACCCGTGCCGTAACGGTTCTGGAACTCCGGAAGCACAAAGGGATTCAGAAACTCCGTGTTGCTCGAAAGCGTCACCTTCAAGGCGCCGGCTTCGCCCTTCTTCGTCGTGATCATCACCGCTCCGTTCGCCGCCTCAGAACCGTAGAGGGCCGCGGCCGCAGCACCCGTCAGCACCGAGATCGACTCGATATCCTCCGGGTTGATGTCGGCGATCGACTCCGTCGCACCGCGCGAGTCGAACTCCGTGCCGCCACCACCTCCGAAGTTGTACATCGGGATGCCGTCGATCACATACAGCGCGTTTGACGACTGCGAAATAGACTTGTTACCACGCAGCACGACTTTCGTGGCACCGCCCACGCCCGACGACGAGGCGTTGATTGTCACACCTGCCACCTTGCCCGAGAGCGAATTCATGAAATTCGCATCCTTGACCAGTGTGATATCCGATGCTGCAACCTGCTGGACATTGTACGAGAGAGCCTTTTCCTGGCGTTTGATACCCAGGGCCGTCACCACGACCTGCTCGATCTCCGATGAAGCCTCCTGCAGCGTCACCGTGAACGATGTTCGCGAACCAACCGGAATTGAGGCCGTTTCGTAACCCAAGTAGCTCACCTCAAGCGTCTGAGAGGCCGCCGGGGCCGGAACCTCCAGCATGAAGCGTCCCTCGACATCCGTCGAGACGCCCAGCGTCGTGCCACGCACAATCACCGATGCACCGATAATCGGCGCTCCGGAGGCATCGACCACGCGGCCCGAAACCTTCACAGAACGCTCCTGCGAAGTGTTCGCACGCCGGAACAGCAGGATATTGGTTCCTTCGACCGTATAGGAGATATCCGTACCGCGGACCATCTCGTCGAGGGCTTTTTTCAGGGGTTCGTTTTCGACATGCACCGTAACCAGAAGGCCGGTATTCACATCATCGTCAATGCCGAAAAGATAACGAGTCTGTCGTTCGATGGCGCTGATCACCTGTTCCATCTTCACCTTGTTTCCCCGAATTGTCACCCGCGCATTCTGTGCATGAACAGCGGATAGAGGGAATAGCAAGGCTGGAACGAACAAAAGAATAGACAGACGGATTTGCTGAATAATCTTTTTATTCATACATTTGTGAGTTAAGGTTCAAATAAAAATCGGTTAGTATTTTGATTGAACTGCGGCCTGCGGGTGGTGCAACACCTGCAGGCTTTTTTATGTCAATCAAAAAAGGCAGATCAGGTTCTATATAAATTTCATAGGCAGTTCGGTTTTGGTATTTGACATAAATGAATAAATTACGCTGTCTTATTTAATAATGATCTTATTTTCGAGATCGTTGTATTCATAGGTAAAATCCGACGAGCGCTGCAGGATGCGAAGGATGTGGTCTAAGCCTTCCGATGTGCGGATCTTCAGCCGTTTGTATCTAACATCAGGCAACCTGGTTCTTTGAATTTCGATATCAACGTCGAAATACCTCCTTAATTTGTCAACGATCTGCTCAAAATTGTCGCCACTGAACGAGATGATGCCGTCGGTCCAGAGATAATTGTCGCGACTCTCCAATTCGCTCAAATGAAGATGTCCGTTTTTCAGATTTACAATCGTATTGGGCTCCATCAGAATTTCCTCATCGTTTATTTTGTTCCGAACAGCGACGCTGCCTTCAAACAATGCAGTCGAAAATTCCTGCGTATTCTTGTCTGCAATCACGTTGAAGTGCGTGCCGCGCACCTCGACATCGCAGGCATAGGTCTCCACGACAAAGGGATGCTCCTCGTCGTGCCGCACGTCGAACATGGCCTCCCCCTCGAGCCGCACCCGGCGCTCCCGGCCGGTGAAGAGAGCCGGATAGACGATGCGGCTCTTCGAGTTGAGCTCGACGACCGTACCGTCGCTCAACGCCATGCGGACGTGCTGTCCGGCCGGCGCCTCGATGCTGGTCGGAGCTCCGGCCATCCGCTCCATGCGCGCATCGAAGAAGAGATAGCTGGCGCCGACGGCGACAAGCAGGGCCGCCGCCAGGCCCACGACCCGACGCACCGTCCGGGAGTGCAGCAGGCGGTAGCCGATCCGGCGATCGGCCTCCGGGACCAGGTCCGGCTCGCCCATAATGCTGTTGACAAAGAGCTCATGGGCTTTTTTCATGCGCTGCTGGTGCTCCTCGGGATTCTCGTCCAGCCAGGCGGCTATCCGGTCGGTCTCCTCGTTCGTGGTCTCCCCCAGAAAGAACTTGAAAAGCAACGTGTCCGATATTTCGTTTTGCATCATACGGGTAGTTTGATTTCGTGTCATACATCGGGGCCCTCTTGTCTGCCCCTCTATAATAAATGATCCACGAGCGGGACAAATTCCCGATCCCGCATGCAAATAAATATTCTTATTAAATTTCGCAATTTTCTTATTTTCACAACTGCAAGACCGAGGAGACGGCCGGTGCCTGTTGATTTTTTAGATTATTTTTTGCTATCTTTGTTTTGAAAGCAACGACATGCAGGTATCCGAAACAAGAGAATTGACCCGCGAGTGGTTTGAACAGCTTTTCCACCGATACGGACAAAAGCTGGAACGGATCGCATACTCCTACGTGCGCGACAAGGACACCGCGCAGGATATTGTCAACGAGTGCTTTGCGGCCATCTGGGGGCGCCGGGAGAGCATCGAGATCAGGAACATGGAATCCTATCTCTACCAGGCCGTCCGGAACGAAAGCCTGAAATATCGCCGGGACCGGAATCTCAAGAAGGCCGTCTACGAAAAGATTCTGATGAAGGAGCGCTGCGTCATGGATTACTACACGCGCACCATCGAAAGCTGCAACCCCGAGGAGATGTTCAGCGCGGAGATTCTGGAGATCTGCCGGCGGCAGATCGCCCAAATGCCCGAACTGCGGCGGCAGATCTTCACGGCAAACAAGTTCGAGGGGAAGAGTTACCGGGAGATCGCCGACCGATACGGCATCACCACCCGAAAGGTGGACTACGAGTTGCAGCGGGCCATCAGCTCCCTGCGTCTCTCCCTGAAGGATTATCTGACCGTTCTTGCGCTGTTTATCAGCATCAGGCATTAGGCCGCACGCCGGATGGCCGGGCACATACACATGTACGCTGTCGGGCCGCAAATCCGAAAAGGAATTTGCGGCCCGACAGCACGTCAAGGCGGAAACTCCGCCGCATGATAATCCGGCGGCAGCGCGGGGCTTGCCCGGGATTACCGTCCGCCGTTCCGCTCCGCACCGGCGGGCGATTGCGGAGCGGACGCCCCGGCACGCACGGTCTTCACGAAGCCCAGAAAGCGGTTCAAGCCGTCCATCAGCAGCACCCGCGGGCAGGCAATGTTCCAGCGCATGAACCCCTCGCCCTCGGCACCGTACATCGTGCCGGCATTCAGCCACAGACGAGCTTCGGCGATCAGGCGCTGCTCCATCTCATGCGAGGGGATGCCGAGCCGGCGGCAGTCCATCCAGACCAGGTAGGTCCCTTCGAGCTCGGTGATCGGGAAATCGGGCAGATGCTCCCGGCAGAAATCCCGCATGCAGCGATAATTGGCATGCAGGTAGCCGATGAGCTCATCCAGCCACTCGGCCCCCTCGTTGTAGGCGGCCCGGGTGGCAAGCACGCCGAACGGATTGACGTCGCAGACCTCGTTGTCGTTGACGGCGCGGTCGATCCGCGCCCGGCGTCCGGCATCGGCCGAGACGATGTTTGCGATTTGCAGCCCGGCGATATTGAACGCCTTGCTGGGGGAGATGCAGGTCACGCTGTGATGCAGAAAATCCTCCGAAAGCGAGGCAAACGGCGTGTAGCTGTGCCCCGGGAAGACCAGTTCGCAATGGATCTCGTCGGCTACGACCACGACGTCGTGGCGGAGGCAGATCTCGCCGATCCGGAGCAGTTCGGCGCGCGTCCAGACCCGGCCGACGGGGTTGTGGGGATTGCACAGCAGCATCAGCTTCACCCCCGGATCGGAGGCCTTCGCCTCCAGGTCGTCGTAATCGATCACATAGGTATTGCCGACCGGCACCAGCGGAGAGGTCACGATTTCGCATCCGTTGTTGCGGATCGACGAGAAGAAGCAGTTGTAGACCGGCGTCTGGATGAGCACCTTGTCTCCGGGAACGGTCAACGCCTTGATGATGGCCGACAGGGCCGGCACCACCCCCGGCAGGCAAATCACCCAGTCACGCTCGATCCGCCAGCCGTGGCGGCGGGCAAACCACCCCGCGACGGCCTCATAATAGCTCTCCGGAACATGCGTATAGCCGAAGATGCCATGCTCGACCCGACGGCGGAGGGCCTCCGTGATCGCCGGCGCCGTCCGGAAATCCATGTCGGCCACCCACATGGGCAAAACCCCCTCCGCGGCCGCACTGTCCCACTTGCAGGAGTCGGTTCCGCGGCGCGGAACCGGCGTGTCGAAATCGTACTTCATTGCTCGTCGGGTTTGTCGTAGACGCAGGCCCGGCCGTCGCGGAGCCTGATTTCACAATCCGCCGGGGCCTTGATATTGCGGTCGATGGTCACCGATCCGATCTCGTCGGCCACGATGCTGCCCGACATCGGATTCTTGATGTTGGTGATGGCGCCGCGGATGTCGGCCCGGAGGGTGCTGTACTCGAAGGCCCGGTCGCAATCGGGTCCGAAGGTGCAGTTCTCCAGCACCAGGTCGCGGGCATAGCAGAGCGGCTGCTCCCCCGTAATGTGGCAGTTCACCAGACGCAGGTTCCTCGAATGCCAGCCCAGGTACTCGCCGTTGAGCTCGGAGTCGTAGATCGTGACGTTGTCCACCTCCCAGAACGCATCCTTGGTGGTGATCCGGGCGTTGTGAATCTCCACGTTGCGCACGTACTGGAAGACATACTTGCTGTCGCTCTCGAGCCCGTCGACGCGGATGTCCCGGCTGAACATGAAGGGATAGGTGCCGCCGTGCAGGACAAGGTTCCGGACCCGGATTCCGTTGCAGCGCCAGAACACCTCGTCGGCATCGTTCATCGTCACGTTTTCGATCTCGATCTCGCTCATCTCCCGGAACATCTTCGGTGCATCGATCACCGTGTCGGTCATCTTCAGGTGGTCGGAATACCACAGCGCCGACCGGCCGCCGACATCGAAATAACAGCGGTCGATCAGGAATCCGTGCACATGCCAGAAGGGATAGTTGCCCTCGAAACGGCAGTTGACCGCCTCGATGTTGCTGCACTCCTTGATCGCCGACTCTCCGGCCCGGATGATGACATGCTCCAGACGCAGGTCATGGGACTCGAACAACGGTCGTTCGCCGCCAAATTCTCTGTCTTTAATCAGTTCCATATTTTCGTCTTAAGGTTTTGTTATGATTCGCTTCATGTTCTCTCCGCATGCCGCGCCTTCGCCGCCACGGCGGCCGGGGACGCATCCCGGCGGCGTCCTCCGCAGGCGGGGATTGCTGCCGCTTCGGGCGCTCATGCCGTTGCAAATATACGGCGGATTGCGATGAGTCACCTATATGAATTACGGATTATATAACCCCGATTACGGGAGTCCGCTCACAGCCGTTTCATCCATCGCTCCCGCTTCAGGCGGACAAGGAAGATCACCCCGCGGAACGAGAGCTCGACGCACATGGCGATCCAAACGCCCTTCAGACCCAGCGTCGGGGCGAGCCAGGCCGCCAGCGACAGCCGGACGGCCCAGATGCTGAAGAAGTTCATCACGCACGGCACTACCGTATCCGCCGCCCCGACGAAGACGCCGTAGGCGACGATCGAGGCCGCAAACATCGGTTCGGCGAACGCCTCGATGCGAAGGGCCATCACGCCCAGCTGCCGGATCTCCTCGACCGGGGTCATCAGTCCGATAATCCCGGGGGCGAAGAGATACATGAGCACCCCCATCACGCCCATGACGCACATGCCCATCGTCACGGTGATCCGGGCGAAGCTGCGCGTGAGCCTCCGGCGTCCGGCGCCCATGCTCTGGCCGACGAGCGTC
>ULWC01012206.1_pt1 | contig 22679 bp, 9 predicted proteins | sample 1959931 | NCBI WGS metagenome assembly ULWC01 (sample SAMEA4835801, study PRJEB28245) | human gut metagenome | biome: gut microbiome; material: fecal sample | place: Denmark | collected 2008
GTAGGATGCTGCATGCCTACACTATTGCTGAATAGTTACAAGGTGATGACTGTGATGATGAAAATGATTGAAAAAAAGCCTTCTTGGATGAAAAAGTAGCCTTCTTGGGCAAAAGGACGATGCGGAAAAGCCTCCCGATACGAAACGGCAACTAAGTCTGGATAGAAGCCCAAAAACCATGGACGTATGCCATTGCTGGTTTCCGTCCATGGTTCCTTAAGTCTCGTAGGTAGTCGTTTCCGACGGCCTTATGCCGCGCGGACTACCAGTTGTCGCTGTTCCAAGGATCGTACTTGTTTACACTTTCGTCCTCTTCCGTGAGGACATAACCCCTGTCGGCGTCGGACTGTATTGCTCCGCTGGCGTCGCGTACGCTCCAAGACGTAGCAGCACAGTAGTTGTTCTGCGTCTCCACCCTCACCAAGGATGTTGTGGGCTTGATATATTTACGTTTCATTTTTTCTTAAGTCCTTTTTTGAAGTTTGTCTGATTGGATTATCTTACCACATGCTTGCGTCCGTTGACGATGTAGATGCCGCTGGGCAGCCCCTCGGTCGTATTGCCGACACGCTGTCCCTGGAGGTTGTACACGCCATCGTTCTTGCCGTAGCGGTTGGCAGCCTCGGGGCCTACGATTAGCTCGCCGATGGCCGTCAACTCTGTCTCCTGCTTCACGCCGTCGAGATAGACTGCGGGCTTCGTGCCGTTGTTCGTGTTGGGCTTGAACCAGCAAGAGAAGCCGCGGAGGCCGCGCACCTTTTCTGGGTTCTCGGTATAATATACGTCGCCATAGTCGAAGAAGTAGCTTCCCACCAGGTCGTCGTAACCATCGCGGATTGTGCCCTTGCTGGGGAAGCTCCATTTGCCCGTCGTCCCGTTCTGTTCTGCATTCTCGTCGAAGGTGCGGACGAAGGTGCCGTAGGCCGTGATGGTTCCCTTGTCGTCGGTCAGCCTCGTCGTCCAGTACTCGTCCATGTTGCTGAGGTCGTTCGCATTGCTTGCGTTCGTCTTGAACGTGACGCCGGGAATCTCGAAACGCTGAGCCTGGATCGTTACTTTATAGGGATTCTCCTGGCTTCCATTCTTGGTGATGGTGGCGGTGTAGGGGCTGTTATTGTTGTCCTCCATCGTCTTGACCGGGAAGATGATGTACGGCTTGTAAGCCTCGAGAGCGATATCCTTGTCGGCTTTTCCGTCGAGGGTTACGGTCTCGAACTGCAGCTCGGTGGCCGTGAGGGCATTGAGCTTGGCAAGGCGCACGGTGCCACCAAAGGCATCGCGAAGCTGCTTAACCGTAAGATCTACGGGCAGCACGAAGGAGTTCCAGCTGTTCTGCTTGAACGTCTTGGCAAGGCGGAGCACACGGTTCTTGTAGGTAATGCCATTCTTCAGATACTCCAAGTCGCCACGAAGTTCGTCGAGAACGAGGTCCTCATTCTTCGTGTTGCTTACGTAGATCAGACGGAAGTCGTCGAATACGGTCCATTCGTTGAGGTTGGGAGTTTGGCTGCCATCGCCAATGTTGAGACCGAAGGCGATGCTGACACCCTCTGCACCAGCTTGGTCGATCATGGCCTGCGTCACCTGTACGATCACGCTATTGGTATATTTGCCCGACTCGTAGAATTCTTTGCCCGCATAGTCCATGTTCAGCTCGTCCACGTGGAGGCGTGCTTGCTCGTCCGCCGGCATGTTGCTGACCTGGTTCAGCGTGGTTGTGCGCTTTGTGCCATCGACCAAATCGGAGCCATTGTTTTGTCCAATACCGGCAAAGAGAAGGGCTTTCGGGGTGTTGGAGTAGCCCTTGCACTCGATGACGTAGGTGCCAGGCTTCGTTACATTCTGCTTTTGGTAGATGTAGCCGTGCATACCGCGTACGTCCATACAGAAATATTTGGCCATGTGGCGCTTGTAGTCCTCACGGTCAGCGAAGGTTTGGAGCTGGTCTCCCTTGTACGGGAACTCGTAGTTTTTGTCGAACGTATTGTCGTAGTTCTTGTCGCTACCGCGCGTCAAGGACTCTGTTTTACCATTGGGTACGAACTTGTGGAAGCATTGCTCCAGTCCGATTCTTGCGTAGCCACCTGTGGCGACCGCTTTCCAAGCATCGATGTCCATACGGCCACGATCGAATCCGGGGCAAGCCAACTTGAAGGTAAGGTCAAGCGGGTCGGTCAGATTCTCGGACGCTACATCCATCAAATCCTGAATCTCCTTCAAGGAAATGATACGCCATTGGGAGTGCTCGTCCCACAGTCCGCTGTTGATAAGGTTGTCTTTCGTGTCCGCATCACAGTTCTTCTCTGATGCAGCGTCTCCAAGCGCCGAAAGATAGACTTGTTTGCTAGGCCAAAGCGTAGTTTTGCCTGTATAGGTGTAGAGCCTATAAGTGTTATGCTTTGCGTCGGTTGGATCCTTTTCGAGGAACCAACCGTTGTATCCGGTATAATACTGGCCCAAGCTACTTCCTCGGTCAAGAAATACGCCCTCGTCGGTGCTATTACTATTCTCGACCCATTTCATCCAAGAACCCTGCTTGGTTTTTAGGTCTTGGGCAAAGTTGATGGCAGTGCTGCTTCCATTCTGAGCCCAAAAGGCGACGGGGGTGTCCTTTAGCGAAGCGTGCACACCCCAATAGCCTCCCATGCTGAGGAACTTGCCCGTTTTTACGTTGTAGAAGAAAAAGACCTTGCTCGGATCGTTCAGCGATCCGACCTCTTTGTCAGCAACTTTGGCCGCAAGAATCTGTTCTGCAGTCTGACCCTTGAGGGTGGCTGCTCCGACCATTCCGTCGTTTCGCGTCGCTTTGCCCGTTTGAGCAGATGCTACTAGGGGAGCTGCTGCAAGGAGCGCCGTGGCGAAACTACTACTCAGGCAGCGCCACCAAGTGCAGCGCTTGCCTTGTTGTGATGTAGTTGTTCTCATCGTTTTAATGTTCTCTCTTTGGTGTTATTTACTATGTTTATTGATCACTATTTTTTCTTAGTGTCTTCTTGCTCAGATGCGTGTCCCTTGTGGTCGCCTTCAGGTGTGGCAAAAGGTGCGCAAAGCGAGGAGAATGGTTGCTTCTCGGGTGCAAATTTACTAAACATTGCAAAAATGGGGGGGACTTCCGTTAAATAATCTTAACAGGGCGTTTTTTCTTGGTTTTCATCCCCTTTTGGAGGCTTTTTGCTTGCCATGACGGGATCATTCACCCACCTTTTGGAGGCGAACGAGCGCCTTGTAGCGAAATCATTTTTTGAGTCGTCGGGTCTAATGCATTGGACTGGTGGCGTTTGCCTAAACAATCCTTCTTTTTTTCTTCTTTTTGCTTCCGTTTTTTGTGGTCTTGGCCAGGAACCTTGCCGAGGGTTGCTTACGTCCGTCTCTGTAGATAGCTTGCGACTACGTTTGGTCGTAGGTTACGACTGTGTTTGGTAGTAACTTACGCTTGCCTCAGCTCAAAGTTGCGTTGTTACATTGTTACATTGTTACATTGTTACGTTTTTGATTTTCAGTCGGCCAAGGTTTGCGCAGACCCCTGTTGTGGAGGTCCGTTCTTACATGATAACGTTTAACGTTTAACGTTTTCGAAAATGACTTTTAGTTTGAGGCATGAGAAAAACAGTTTCCTTAGTACAGGACAAATTATGTATAATACGAATAATACTATATAGTATATATAATATTATAATATAAATATATATCTATATATTATAATATATAAATATTATATTTATCATAATGTCTTTGGAGGGGGTGTTTGTAATTTGTATGAATGGGTCTTGCCGCTTCGTCCCTTCCCTTCTTACTGCTTTGTCCTTCCCTTCTTTTTTTTCCGTCCTTTCTCTTCCTGTCTTCCTGTCTTCCTCCTTCGCTTGCCGCCTTCGAAAAACAAAAACGTTAAACGTTAAACGTTATAATGTAAGGATGTAATAAGGTGGAAGAGGAGAATTGGCCGTAATATGCTCACTATTAACGTTTAACGCTTAACGTTTTCGCCCTGGGGTGTCCTTGTTTCCTTGACCTCAGCTGCTTTTCCCAGCCTTTTTTCGCCAACTTCCAGCTATATGCGAAAACAAAAACGTAACAATGTAACAATGTAACAATGTAACAATGTAACAACGAAAAAAATCCTGCGCAGACCACCTCTTTCCGAGGCGCCTGCGCAGGAATCATTTGATTTGTGGTGTGCGAGCCCTATGAGGATATTAGTTCTCCGCAGCGTGGAAGAAGATCGTCTGCGGGTTGAGGCGCTTGCCCTGCGGGTCGAGGACGTTGAGGCGGAGCACGCCGCCGTTGTGGTCGAAGTAGCGCACCTCCAGGTAGTGGTAGCCCTTGGCGAGCGCCTGCTGGCAGACCATCTCGTGGGGCGACTGCTCGCGGTCGTTATTGACCACCATATTGCCGTCTATCTTGAGCCAGCTGCCGTCGTCGCTGAGCAGGGCGAAGGTATAGACCCCGTCCTCGGGTATGAGGATGTAGCCCTTGGTAATGAGGCCGATATTGCCCTTGCAGGCCTCCGGGATGACCACGTCGGGCGTGGTGTAGGATCCGTTGAAGGGCGCCGTGGTGATAAGGCGGCAGGTGACGCCCGGGAAGTCGTACCAGTCGGTCTTTACGCCTGGATTCAGGGCGGGCACACTCTGCAGCGCCGGCAGGAGCCCCTGCTTCACGAAGTCGGCCTGCACCATCTCGTCGGCGCGGCCCTCGGGCGTGAAGGTGCGGAGCGTGAAGGGCGTGGTCTGATCGACCGTGATTGGTCCGACGTAGCGCGGCGACTCCGCGTTGGGGAAGGTGCCATCCGTGGTGTAGCGGATGACGGCCTGCGGGTCCTGACATTCCACGCTCAGCGTACCCTTATCCGTGAAGGCGTTGACGTTGTGGAAACCGTCGAGCGAGGGAATGCGGTAGGGCACGCCCAGGCGGTTGAGCATCGAGAGCTGCTGGCGCAGGCGACCGTAGAAGTCGTCGTAGTCCTTCTGCGCAGGCTGCGTCCAGGCCAGTTCGGCGAGCGCCAGGATGCGCGGGAAGTACATATAGAGCATTCGGGATCGTGACGGGATGCCTTCGGCCCAGAGGTTGGCCTGCACGCCGATGATGTGCGCCCGTTGTGCTGCCGAGAGGCTGGCCGGGGCAAGATCGTAGTCATAGACCTGGCGCATGGAACTCTTCTCCTCGTTTTGTGAGAAATAGAACGGTGTGGCCGGCGTATAGATGACGTCGTTGCCATGAGCCGTTGCCTCCGGCACCGACTGTGGCGCCCAGTTTCTCCACCACATCACGGTGGAAGTCTTGGAGAGTCCGCCCTCGATGATCTCGTCCCATCCGATCATGCGGCGGCCCTTGGCATTGAAGAACCGCTCCATCTCGTGGATGAACCACGACTGCAGTTCCTCCACACCCTTGAGTCCCTGCTGGGCGATGCGGCGCTGGCAGTCGGCACACTTGCGCCAGTTGTCCTTCTCCACCTCGTCGCCGCCGATGTGGACATACTCATAGGGGAAGAGGGCGATCACCTCGCTCCAGACGTTGCGGCAGAACTCCAGGGCCGCGTCCTTGCCCGGGCAGAGCGGCGAGGTGAAGACCTTGCCCCAGCCCACCTGGTCGAAGCAGCTGAGGCCCTCGTAGTTGGCGATGGCGCTCAGGCAGTGGCCCGGCATGTCGATCTCGGGCACGATACTGATGCCACGGGCGGCAGCATAGCTCACCACCTCGCGGATCTGGTCCTGGGTGTAGAAGCCGCCATAGAGTGAGTCGCCCTCGGCTGTGGTGCGCCAGCGGTCGGCCGGCAGCAGCAGGTCGGGGTTGTCCTCCTTCTTCGCCTGGTAGAGGCAGGAGGCGTCCTGGCCGTTGGGCTTGCGCCAGGCCCCGCGCTCCGTCAAGAGCGGATATTTCTTGATCTCGATACGCCAGCCCTGGTCGTCTGTCAGGTGCCAGTGGAAGCGGTTGAGCTTGTAGAGCGCCATGAGGTCGATGGCCTCCTCCACCTCGGCCACGCTGAAGAAGTGGCGCGAGCAATCGAGATGGAAGCCGCGCCAGCCGAAGCGCGGGGCGTCGCTGATCTGGCAGGTGGCCACCTGCTGTCCCTCCGTGATCTGTCGGAGGGTGGCGATGGCCGACGTGATGGCGCCGTAGTCGTGGCCCTTGACCGTGATGCGCGCCTTCTCTACGTTGAGGCGGTAGGCCCCTTCGCCCTTCACGCCCTTGCGGTCGATCTGCAGCAGGATGTCGCCCTTGCCGCCACGCTGGGTCTTGGGGCGCACCCCCGTGAGGCGCTGGAGGCTGGAGGCGAGGTAGTCGGCGGCTGGCTGGAGCGCCTTGTCGCCGTATGCGATGGTGGTCTGAGGCTGGATGGTAAACTTACCCTTTCCCCAGGTCGCCTGTGCGGGTTTGGGCACGAGGCTGGGTTGAGCCTGGAGCACCGTGCCGCAGAGCAGGAGCAGCAGGGCGCCGAGGAGGAATCTGGTCGCTTTCATGTCTTGTGTTATGATGGTTGATGATGATAAATCTGTCGATGAAACCGTGAATTCTGCCGATGAGGCTACAGGAATCTTTCGATGAAACCGCGGAAACTGTCACGCCTTGTGCTTCTTGCCGATGCGCGACCGGATGGACCGCATCGTCACCTCGGCCACGCCCAGCGCGTTTTGTACCTCGGTCTCGCTCTTGTCCATGTGCTCCATGATGAGGAAGAACTTCTGCTTCGGCGAGAGGCCGTCGTAGTCGGCGTCGAGCGAGGCGACATACTCCACGTCCACGAGGCTATAGTAGGAGGCGAAACTCTCGAAGTCGTGCTTCTTCCAGAGTACGGTGGTCTGTCCTGCCATGGCCTCGTTGTAGCGTTGCAGTCCGAGCTTCAGCGAGTCGCGGTGCTTCTCCATCAGCAGATCGCGCTTGCGCGTGAGCTGTTCTATCTCCTTGGTCTTGTCGCCCGTCATGCGCTTCAGTTCGTTGAGCTGCGTCTCGTAGCTCTTGATGAGGAGCTGATCGACGGCGCGCGCCGCCCGTCCCTTGTAGTTTCTGTACCAGGAGTAGAGCGTGGCGATGATGGTGAGCAGCACCAGGACGACGATCACGATGATGGCTATTGTCACCATGCGCTCGTAGTTGTGGCTGATCCTCATCTGCTCAAACTCCGACTGCACGGCCCTGACGTTGTTCTCCGGCCGTGCGCGGCTCACGCTGTCGGAGAGCTGCAGCAGGCGTTTGGCCGTCATGGTCGCCTCGCGCCATTCTCCCTGCTCCGACCGAAACTCCATGATGGCCTTGAGCACCAGTTCCTCCGAGGGAGTGTCGGGCGCTATGATGAGGGCCTCGTGCCACATCTTCGTGGCCCGCGCCGTGTCGCCGCGCATGGCAGCGAGCGTGCCGAGGCAGGCGTAGGCCGGACTGGTGGGCGTGATCTCGAGCGACTCCTCCAGATATTTACGCGCCATGGCCGTGTCGGTCTCCATGAGGAAGGATCCGAGGTTGTTCATGATAAACGGGCGGTTCTTCTCCGCGATGTTCGGCAGCAGTTCCATGCTCTGCCGCAGACACCAGGCCGTGCTGTCCTGCAGTCCGAGCTGGCTGTAGATGAAAGCCATATTATTATAGGTATGGGCGAGCCAGTCGAGACGCTTCGCCTGCTTCGACTCCGCGATCGACTTCTGGCTGAAGCGGAGCGCGGTCCGGAAGTCGCCTGCCTCCTCGTTGACGAGCGTCAGTTGCTCATAGACCTTGTGGCGGAGGACGGCGTCCTGCGTCTGGTCGGCAATGGTGCGGGCCCGCTCCAGACAGAGCACGCCCTCCTTGAAGCTGCCATGGGTGTAGAGGATCGTGCTCTTGTAGAAGAGCGACGCGCTGAGCCGCAGTTTCTCGCTCCCCTTGCCCTCGTAGTAGCGGATGCTATACTCGATGTCGTCGAGCGAGACGAGCGGATGGTTGGTGCGGTAGTCGGCCTGTGTCTTGAGCAGGTAGTAGTAGGCCGAGTCGGCTGGGGTGGTGAGGCGGTTCAGGCGGATGCCGTCGAGCACCGCGCAGGCCGTATCGACGCGCCCGCTGTCGAGCAACTGCTCCACGGAGGCCAGCTGCTGGTTGTCCTTGCCGCTCGGGTTGCAGGCCGTCAGGAGGCCCGCCAGCAGCAGGAGGCTATATAAGAAAGGTAGAAGTCTTGGTTTCATGTCAATTGTTTCTAAGTCGTGGACGGGGGCTTGCTTCGTCTCGAGCCTTTGGCCGCATCCAACTGCAAAGTTACGAAATTATTCCGCACCGACCAAGTTTGCGAACCGCAAAAAGCTGAATTGCTTTCCTCCTTCTTCTTGTTGCAAAAGTTGGATTTCGGACTTTTCTCGTGGCATTTCGCCTCTTTTTGCCCTCGTTTTTCTGTCGCGAGGGTCTTTGTAAGGGCTTGATAGATAGCTTTTTGAAAGCGAAACGAATGTGCCACATGGCAAAGTGAGAAATCTGCCCAAAAATTTGCACGGTTCGTTTTCTCGTCGTAATTTCGCCATGTCAATCGAGCTCCCGTCGGGGGCAAAACCTTATTAATGACCAATAGTATGAGAAGAAAAAAGCTGTTTCTGATAGCCGCCCTCGCCATCACGACGGGTGCTACCGCAAGAGATTACATCACCGTCACGACCAACCAGCATGACTCCCATGCGTATGCGCCGGGCGAGGTCAAGGCCATCACGTTCTCTGGCAATACCATGCAGGTGAACAAGCAGGACGGCACCGACAGCTATCGTCTCTCCGACATCGACGAGGTCATCTTCAGTCTTGCCACGGGCGTCTATGGACTGAAGGCCGACGGTGGTCGCCTCACGCTCAACGCCCGCCCGGGTGAGAACATCATCCACGTCAAGGGCTACGACCCCTCGCGCAAGTACTGCATGGGCATCTTCAGCGCCTCGGGCCGCAAGGTCAAGAGCGACGCCGACTGGAAGGGCCAGCCCATCGACCTCACGGCCTTCTCGGGTGGTGTCTATCATGTGAAGATCAACGAGACCACATTTAAGTTTAGCAAATTCAACGCATAATACACTTCGTCTGTTTAACATCACTATATTTGTTTGGTAAATACGCCGCGAGGGCGTTCATTTTCTTCATCGAGAAGGGCAAGCGACATAGCTCTCGTCGCTTGCCCTTTCCATTTTTCTTTTCCATTCCATTTTCCATTTTTCTTTTTCTTCCTTTCCCCATGAAACCGATGATTTTTGAGGAAAGCGCCATCGGGTAGGGAAGTGATTCTTTCTGGCCTGTGGAAGCCCGGGTTTTATATCTTTCTTATGTTTATGCAGTTGCTGTAAGGTTGCCTCTGTTATTAGAAAACCGAAAAAGGGGGAGTAAGATGACGCTATTGTCGTGTTTTTCCCCGAAAAAAGCGCGAGTGTTTACAATTTTGCGCAATACAGTAAGAGAACCTTTTGCTAAATTCGGCGATAAGTACAGATTTGTTTTTAACTTTGCAGCAATAAGAATAAAACCGATATTTAAAGACATGAAGAAATCATTACGCCTGTCAGTTCTCACGATGGCTGCGATGCTGGTAAGCGGTTCGGCATCCGCCGACAACCTCCCCACCCGGTCGCTGATCTATGACGTGCCCGACGGCGAGGCCAACCTCTTTGGCTATCTTGCCTACGATACGAAATACCGTACCTTCGGTTTCGTCAACCTCCAAAGTCAGAATCCTGGCGCCTACTCCCTGACGAAAGACTACGGCAACGTCGTAGGCCAGACGCCCTCGCTCCAGGCCGGCACCTTCGTCGGCGACGAGTACATCGTCTATGAGGCTACGATCTACCAAAACGCCATCATGCCGCGCGCCTTCAGCGCCATCAATCCGCTCACGGGCGAGCTCACCACGAAGCGCGAGATACCCTCCACCGACGAGTATCTCATCCTCAACGAGATGACCTACGATCCAAAGACGAAGCGCCTCTTTGGTATGCACTACAACGCCAACGACCAGCGCGAGACGGCCGTCCCGACCTACTGGAAGACCGATATCTACGAGATCAGCACCGTGACCTATGCGCTGACCAAGGTGGCCACGATCGACATGCCGTTCTACACGATGTCGGCCGACAACGGCTATATATATGGTATCACTCCCGACAAACTGATGAAGAAGACGCAGCTCGTGCGCATCGACCAGAGCAGCATCGATCCCGCCTCCCGCACCTGCACGGTCGAGACCGTCAGTCCCAGTACGGGCACGGGCGTCCGCATCGGCGACTACACCCAGTCGATGGAGTTTGACAAGACCACTCATCGCCTCTGGTGGGTCGCCCAAACCAGCGACGGTGGGGCGAGCCTTGTCGAGATCGATCCCGCCACGGGTCTCAAACTGAGTGCCACGCCGATCCAGAACGATCCGCAGCTCCTTGCCGTTGCCATTCCCTATCAGTATGTGGCCGATGAGGCTCCCTCCTATGTCCACGGCTTCAAGGTCAAGGCCGACCCCAAGGGTGCGCTCCAGGTGCAGATGGAGTGGGACTATCCTATGAAGAACTACCGCCTGGGCGACCTTCAGAGCATTGATGGCGCCCATATCTACCGCGACGGCCAGCTCGTCGGGACCCATACCTATTCGGCCACCGACGACATCAAGCAGTGGACCGACACGCAGGTAGCCGAGGGTGAGCACGTCTATCGCATCGCCGCCTACAACCAGGCTGGCGAGGGCGTATATAAGGAAGCACGCGTCTATGTGGGCGAGGACACGCCGGGCGCACCTCTCAATATCCGTGTCACCACCAGCGGCCCGTTGGCTACCATCACCTGGGACGCTCCCGAGACGGGCGCCCATGCGGGCTACTACAATGCCGCCACACTCAGCTACGACGTCACCCGTCTGCCCGACAACGTGGTCGTAGCCACGGGCACGACCGACCGCAAGGTGGAGGACAAGGTGCCCGCCCATGCTGGCTACAGCTACGTGGTCACGGCCAAGAACAACAAGGGCGTGGGCCTCTCGGCCACCTCCCAGACCATTGCCTTCGGAGGACAGGAGGCCATTCCCTTCGCCTCGGCCCTCGACAGCCAGATAGACTTCGACCGCTGGACCGTCATCAATGCCAATGGCGACGCCCAGACCTGGACCTTCCGTCCCACGGAGCAGGCTCAGGCCAGCTACACGCGCTCCTGCGCCATGTACGATCGTTCCACCGACCTCAAGGCTGACGACTGGCTGGTCTCGCCGCCCCTCACCTTCGATGCTTCGAAGACTTATCAGATCCGCTACACCTACGCCACGGCCAACTGGGTCACGCAGTCGATGGAAGCGCTGATGGAGAAGATGCAGGTAGCCTTTGGTCACCAGGCTTCTGCCGACGCGCTGACCACCATCATCGACGATCCGGAGGAGTTCCACACCTCTTCGGGCTTCACCCTCTCGGGCAAGAAGAACTTCAAGGTGGACAAGTCGGGCGAGGGCTTCATCGCCTTCCACGCCATCTCGGAAGCGATGAAATCGCAGATTTATATCAATGATGTCTCCCTGCGCGAGTATTCGGCCACCGACCTGAGTGCCCGCGAACTCAAGGCCTCGGCCACGGCCAACTGCAACGTGAAGCAGTATAGCTCCGTCATCGTGGGCAACGAGGGATCGGCTGCCGTGGACAACTACCAGGTGGAGATTGTCGATGCCAATACGGGCGAGGTGCTCGGCACGCAGAAGGGTCTCCGCGTGGAGAAGGACACCACGGTCAGCGTGGCCGTGGGCTGGACGCCGACCCATGAGGGCAAGATCCATATCGTAGGCCGCGTGGTGCTCGATGGCGATACTTATCCTGCCGACAACGTGGCCCCGCAGACCGCCGAGGTGACGGTAGCTGCGGAGACGGCGGAGCGCTGGCTCACGCTCGACGTGGAGGATGAGGAGACCTATGGCTGGAACATGCCGTTCTATGTCGGATCTCCCTACTCCCAGGTGCAGGCTCTCTTCCTGGAGAGCGATATGAGCATGAAGGATATCGACCTCACGGGCATCCGCTTCTTCTACGACGGCCACATGGACGGCAAGTTTGTCTTCCCCGCCCGCATCTCCATGAAGCGCAGCGACCGCACGAAGCTCTGCCAAGACGACAACCAGTATCGTGGCGACTTTGACACCGAGGAGTTCACACAGGTCTTCGACGGACAGGTAGCCATCGTCGGCAACCAGGAGAATACGCTCCTGGAGATTCCCTTCGACCAGCCCTACCGCTACACGGGCGGCAACCTGCTCATGAAGTTTGAGTCGCTCTGCGGCAGCAACACGCTCCCCGACGCCCTCAACACCCATCCCGTCTGGTCCTACAGTATCGCCACGGAGCAGCCGCGCGCAGCCCGTATGGACGGCGCCGACGAGTGGAGCGAGGATGTGTGGGCCGAGGCCTCCCTGCCCTATGTGGCTGTGGCCTACAAGAGCGCCACGGGCGTGGGAACGATCCAGCTGGGCCACGCAGGCCAGATGGCTGTGGCCTTGGAAGGCGGTCGCCTCCTCTTGCCCGCCACCTGCGACCACGTCGCCCTCTACAGTCAGACGGGTGCCCTCGTCGCCAAGGGACAGAACACCCGCCAGTTGGGCGTGGCGGGTCTCCCTGCCGGCCTCTACCTCCTCCGGGCCACGGTCCAGGGCCAGGTATTGACACAGAAAGTAGTCATTCGATAAAGGCAGCCTGCCGTGGCGGGAGCTCTCCTTCCGCCATGGCAGCGGCCTTCCCCTCCTCAGTCGGCGCAGGCCGCCAGGATGGGCGAATACGAAGAATATTAGGTAACAAGATTTATTCATCATTCAAATTTATTCGTTTATGAAACAAATTTATCTTAGCCTCTTGCTTGCAGGACTTACTGCAGCGCCGGCCTTGGGACAGAAGACTACGGTCAACGCCTTCCCGAAGCCCTTGGCGCCTGTGGCCAATGCTGGTATGAAGGCCCCGCAGTTCCACTTGCCGTCCGCCATCGACGACAAGAAAAAGGGCATCACGATGTATGCTGGCCAGCGTCTGGACCAGAGTAAGCACCGCTCATGGGTGAAGTGGCAGACTGGCGACAGCTTCAACTTCACGAAGATCTACGAGTACATCCACCACGATAAGTACAACGAGGATCAGCAGCGCGGTATCTACATGGGTGCCTACGACTCGTCCAACGATACCTACTACGCCTTCTTCAACATGCACTACACCTTTGGCGACATGCCGATGGCACTGGCCAAGGTCAATATGCTCACGGGCGACACCACCAACGTCTTCCAGTTTGCCGATCTCGCCAAGCCCGATGTGGAGCAGACAGCTTGGTACAACGGACGCTACAAGTATGCCATGGCCTACGACCCCGTCCAAAAGGTGATGTACGCCTTGGGTGCTGACTACGAGAACGGCGATCCCAACTTGGGCTACACGGTTCTCTACGAGGTCAACCTCAACGCTACCACCCTCAACGACCTCTTCACGAAGGTGAAGGACATGGACGGTCTCTATTGGGACTTTTGCTTCGACACACAGGGCAACGCCTGGTTCGCACAGAAGTATGGTGGTTCTGACGGCATTGTCAAGGGTACCAACCTCGTCAAGATGGACGGCGACTTCAACCGCATCAGCGAGGTGAAGATGCAGTCGGAGTGGGGTGAGGACATCAACTCCATCTACTTCTCCACGATGTACTTCGACAACAGCACGGGCGACCTCTACTACCTCCCCTGCAGCGACTATGGTTCAACGTCTCTCTACAAGGTCAATCCCACCACGGGTATTAGCCAGAGCGTTGCTTGGTTCAACCAGGGCAACCACTTCACGGGTCTCTACATCCCGTACCTGACGGCTGATAATGGTGCCGCTCCTGCCCGCGTGTCGGGTCTCGACGCTCAGGCCGACCTCAATGGTGCGATGAAGGACACCATCAAGTGGGTGACGCCGTCCAAGACTTGGGCTGGCGACGATCTCGCCAACCTCCAGACGGTCAAGATCTACCGCAAGAACGCTGGCTACGCCACCACCGAGCTGACCAAGACGGCTGACCTCATCGCCAACTCACAGTTGCTGGCTACTGTTCCCGCCACGGAGAAGGAGACGGCCATGTCGTGGGTGGATGAGAATCCGACCGACGGCATCAACACCTACTATGTCCTCGCCGCCAACGACAAGGGCAATGGTGTGATCGACAGTATCCGTTGCTACATGGGTATCGACGTTCCGGGCGCCGTGGGCAACATCATGCTGGAGAAGAACGGCACGGGTGTCAACATCTCTTGGGACGCTCCTGAGAAGGGTGCCAACAATGGCTACATCGGAACTGAGGGTCTCAGCTACAAGATCACCCGTCTGCCGGACAGCGTGGTCGTGGCCGAGAACGTGACCGACACAAAATATACCGACAACACGCTCGGCGAGCAGCAGAGCTATTCTTATACCGTCCAGGCCGTCAACGCCAAGGGTGCTGGTGCCATCGCCACCTCCAATCCTATCATGGCTGGCGCGGCCCTGAAGACTCCGGTCTCTCTCGCCTTCGACACGCAGGCGGATGCTGACCGCTGGAGCACGAACAAGATGAACAACAGCATCTACTTCTCCTATGCTGGTGGATGGAGCGACGACTACAAGTGCATGATCGGCTACGGTACCTCTACTGGCACGGTAGAGGGCACGCTGATCTCTCCGCCTCTCTACCTGGAGGAGGGCAAGACCTACCGCTTCACGACCGACTTCCAGGCCGATTACTTCGATGAAGCTTACTTCGATCTCTATGTGGGCGTAGGCACCAACAGCGAGTCGCAGGATGGCGCTACTATCATCGCTTCCCGCGAGGGTGAGCAGTATGCAGAGCTGTACCACCGCGAGAAGTACGAGGACTACTTCGTAGCTCCCGCTTCTGGCACCTACTACTACACGCTCAGAGTGAAGACGGTTGACAAGTACAACATCTTCAAACTCTTCGGTCTCAAGGTCGATTATGTCGCCGAGAGCGATATGGCCGCCACGTCTATCGACGGCGTCTTGGAGGCTGTGGCCCAGCAGGCCAACGAGTGCACGGTCAAGGTGCGCAACCTCGGTTCCAAGGACCAGGAGAACTACACCGTCAAGCTGCTCATGGACAATGAGGGCAAGATGGTTGAGGTTGGTTCCGGTACGGGCACCGAGCTCCTCAAGACCGGCGAGACTGCCGACGTGAAGGTTTCCTTCAACCCGCCGTACGACGGCGTCTGGGACTTCTATGGCGTCGTAGTGGCCAATGGCGACGAGGTGCGTGCCAACGACACCACGGCCGTCAAGACACTCAAGGTGCTCGAGGCTGGCTCACAGGGCTGGACCAATATCGTCACCACTGGCCATAAGGAGGACCTCTCTTCCTTCGGTCTGTTCTGGAACGACTCCGAGAGCGAGTACTCTCAGAGCGTCTATTATCCCGAGGAGATCAAGACCATCAAGGGTGGTGTCATCAAGCGTATCGGCTGGATGTACGACGGTGCTGACAACCTCACCGACCGCAGCAACCCCGTGGACGTGAAGATCTACCTTGCTCACACGGACAAGAAGTCCTTCGCCGGCGTGGGCGACCTCGTGCTGCCCAGCGACCGCGAGTTGGTAGTCGAGGGCCAGATGGTCTTCGAGCCGGGCAAGGATCACCTCATCTCCTTCGCTCTCGACACGCCGTTCGAGTACAACAACGAGCAGAACCTCGCCGTGATCTGCGAGAAGTCGGGCACGACGGGCTACAACATGTGCGCCCTTTGGCACATCTACAACAACGACTGGAGCACAGGATATGTGGAGCGTACGCTCATGAACTCTGGTGGCTATTGGTCTCGCCCCGAGCTGCCTATCCTCTTCCTGGGTATCTATGATCCCACGGGCGTGGAGCGCGTGCAGCTTGTCGGTGCCGACGTGGCCTACGCCAACGGTCTGCTCGCCTTCGACCAGGTGGTCAATGCTGAGGTCTATACCGTGGGTGGCAAGCTCGTCAGCTCTTTCAAGGGCAGCAGCGCCCGCCTCAACCTTGCCAAGGGCATGTATGTGGTTCGTGCCACGGCAGCCGACGGCCAGGTGATGGTCAAGAAGATCAACGTGAAGTAATCTGATAGAATACGACAAGAGTGGGTTGGAGGCCGACGCTTACGATCTCCTGCCCACTCTTCTTTTCCTATCACAACCAATACAGTCTTTTTTATATTTCTGTAGCGATACAAATATTTACTTTTAAGGTAAAAGGTAATGAGCGTTTTTAAGAAATCAATTTCCCTGATCGCGGTAGCACTGATCTCCGCCGCGGGTTGCGACCTCTGTGCGCAGACTCCCGTGGACGGAGGTTTCGTTTTTCCCGCAGCCCAAGAGGGTGTGGTGCCGAAGGCCGCCTTCCGCGCCTCTGCCTCCACAGACACGATGCGCCTCGGCTACTGCGTCGATGAGCCCCGTCTCCCGGGATTGATGTTGCAGGATGACGGTCTGCCCCACGCCGTGGGAGCAGCCATCGAGCTCGATGCGAACCTGCTCGACAAGTATGTCGGCGACCAGATCGAGGCCGTGGAGTTTGCCATCGACCCCGCGCGCGGCTTCTCCTGCCAGGTCTTCGTCTGCACAGACCTCAAGCAGATGCAGGGATCGCTCGGCGGCGGATCCATCCTCTCCAGCGTCACCCTCAGCTCGGGTCAGTACCATAGCGGCTGGAACCATGTGAAACTCAGCAAGCCCGTGACCATCAAGGAGGGAATGACCCTCTACGTCGGCTATAACATCCAGGGCAACCAGGGTCCCTACGACTTCCTGCTCTTCGACCAGAGCACCTACGCCGTGGGCAAAAAAAACTGGTATGGCGACAACGGCACGTGGTTCAATAACACCGTGGGTATCAACCGCAACCTCTGCGTGCGTGCCGTCATCACGGGCGACACCAAGCCCCAGAACGATATTTCTCTGATGAGTCTTGCGCCCGCCGACGCTAGCGGCTACTCCACTCAGAACATCCCCAAGGACTATATAGCCTATATCCAGAACAACGGCACTGACCCCATCGAGTCGCTCTCCATCATCGTGGAGGCCAAGGGTCTGCGCACGGCCGAATTCCTCACCGACGGCCTCTCTGTCCCCAACAACAAGCCTACGCAGGTCAGGTTGCGCGACATCTCCCTCCCCTTCGAGGGCAACTACAACGGAACATTCACGGTAGCCGAGGTGAATGGCGACTTGGATCCTGACATGAAGGACAACGTCATCACACTCTACAACTATTATAGTATCAAGGAGGGTGCCAAGGCTGAAACCCATCGCCCGCTCTTCGAGGAGTTCACCTCCGAGGGCTACGAGGGTTCCTACATCGCCGACACACTCTACCGCAATGCGCTGGCCGAGTTGGGCGACGTTATCTGGGTGAAGCACCACGATGACTACCAGAAGAATGTCGATCAGTTTAAGTTTGGCAACGAGGCCGACTACGAGGCCCTCTACGGAGGCTATCCTACGTTTGTCCCCGCCGTTTGCTTCGACCGTCGCCGCATCACGGGCTTCGAGGAGCCGGGTCCGGCCTACTTCTCACCCTATCGTGAGGAGACTACTGCCATCCTCGCCCAGCTCGGCGAGACCCTCACCTTCATCGATCTCGACATCCAGCCCACCGTCCAAGCTGCCACGGGCAAACTCGAGGTGCGCATCAAGGGCCATGCTGGCGTCAACGAGATGCCGCTGCAGAACACTCTCCGCATGACGACATGGCTCGTGGAGGACAGCATTCCCACAACCACGCAGAAGGGCTGCCCCGAACCGCAGTTCATCCAGAATGGCGTCATCCGTGCCGTTCTGAGCGAGGAGGGCATTTGGGGCGACCCCATCGACATCACCAACTACGACTTCGAACGCAGCTATACCGCCGACCTCGACCCGTCGTGGAATCGCAAGCACCTGCGCGTGGTGTCCTTCGTCAGCAACTGGGACGAGAACAACGTCCGCAACCGTTCTGTCTATAACACCAACCAGGCTCCCGTGCTCGACCTCACCGCCATCGACGACCTCGCCACCGAGCCGTTGCAGCCGCGGGTGGAGGTGCTGGGATCTACGCTCGCCACGACCAACGGTGCCCGCATCGTCGGCGTCTATGACATGAGCGGACGCGAGGTCTCTGCCACGCAGCTCTCCAAGGGTGTCTATATTGTCAAGGTGACCAATGGTTCCGTCACCGCCACGCAGAAAGTATTCATACCATAATCCAATTCAGAGCAAATGGGCCAGCGGTCGTCCAAGAAATTCCTTCCAGGCCAGCCTGGCCCATTTTTCCCCATTCATATTTATCTTTATTAATAGACTGATGAGAAAGAAAATTTTACTGATTCTTCCATTACTCCTCTTTGCCATCACCCAGCAGTTGCAGGCCGTCACCTGCAACTGGGGCTATTGCAACAGTGTTGTCAACGACCAGTTTGGATCTGTCAACAAGGGCAAGGGAGCCATCTATATCCCGGCCGAGATCTCGAAGATGTACGAGGGCAAGCAGCTCTCCTACGTCCGCGTTGGACTGGCCGCCAAGGCCAAGACCGTCAAGGTCTTCGTCACCAAGGACCTCAATGGCGAGTATATCACCACCCGCACCCAGCGCGACCAGCTGAGTGGTTTCAACGAGATCAAGTTTGCTGAGCCTTGGACCATCGACGGCGAGGGCTTCTATATCGGCTATGAGTTTGAGTCGGACGACTACGCCCTGGGATCCTCCACGATGTACAACGAGAACGGCTGCTGGGCCGACCTCGGCGACGGTTGGAAGAATTATGCGGTCGAGGACCACGCTCTCGCACTCTCCATCCAGGCCAAGATCAGCGGCGACGACCTGCCGAAGGACTACTGGCTCTTCTGCTCCAACGACATCCTTGCTGAGGCTGGCAAGCCTTTCAACATCAACTTCTCCATCCGCAACATGGGCACCGCCATCGGACGCCGCTTCCAGGTGGCCTATAGCATCGATGGTGGCGAGGAGGTGACCGAGGAAATCAAGCAGACGCTCGGCCAGGACATGGAGAAAGACTTCAGCATCGCCCATCCCGGCTACGCCTCCCTGGGCAAGCATAGCGTACAGATCCGCCTCGTCAGCGTCAATGGCGAGGCCGACGCCTACGAGGGCAACAACGTGGCCAACTCCACCATCCGTGTGATGAATACTCTCCCCGTGCAGCGTGTCGTCTTCGAAGAAGGCACGGGCACCTGGTGCCCTTATTGCATCCGTGGCATCGAGGGCTTCAACTACATGACGGAGAAGTATCCCGATACCTTCATCGGCATTGCTGTCCACAAGGACGACCAGTTTGCCACCAGCTCCTACGACAAGCTCACCTTCTCGGGCTATCCTTCTTCCTACGCCATGCGCGACTGTTCTCAGTCCATCAACCCCTCTTCGGCCAACCTCGAGGGCGTCTATAAGGTGATAGCCGCCCAGCAGCCCGTGGCCTCCGTGGGTGTCGTCGCAGGCTACACCGACGCCAGCAAGACGACGTTCACCGTCCGCACCAACCTCAACTTCTTCACCGCCAAGACCGGCCTCAACTACCGTCTTTCTTATGTGCTCCTCGAGAGTGGCATGATCGCCTACCAGCAGGGCTACTACAAGGACACGGAGATGAACCACGTGGCCCGCATGAACTACTCTTTCGACGGTTTCGCCAACAGTGTGCCCAAGAGCGTGGAGGAAGAAGAGGATGTGGAGAGCTTCAGAGATCTTGAAATGCCCACGACGGTCCAGAACAAGGACAATGTCGAGTTGGTCTGCCTCCTCATCGACGGCATCTCAGGCCATATCGTCAATGCTGCCAAGTGTGAGATCGATGCTGAGGCGCCCGTCAGCGCCATCCGCGAGACACGTCAGCAGCTCGTGCCCGTCTTCACCGTCAGCAACGGACAGTTGAACCTCAACGGCTACCGCGGCACCGTCAGCGTCTATGACGCCAGCGGCAAGCAGGTCTCCGCCGACCATCTCAAGGCTGGCCTTTACATCCTGCGCGCCACCGACGGCAACCAGAGCTTCGTCCAGAAGGTGGTGGTCCGCTAAGTATTTCCTCGTCCTCGCGCCCTCTTGGCGAGGAGGACGAAGAAAATCTCTCATAGAGGCAGGATGGAAGGCCGTGGTGCTTTCCTCCTGCCTCTGCCTGTATCTTTGCCTACTGCGGCTTCCGATATATTCACCTATCAAAAGACAACACGAATGAAACCGATCCGACAATTATTCCTTTCTGCCCTATCGCTGTTTCTTGTCGCTCCGCCAGCCTTAGCCCAGGACACCCATGCCCCCACGTGGCATTTCCCCCTCCAGGCAGCCGGCACGGCGGCTCAGCGAACCCTTTGGGGCTATATGGGCTCCTGCACCGATTGGCCCACCAGCAGCGCCGACTATGGCTTTATGGCCTTCACGGCTGGCGCCTCTCCCACCTTCAGCGACCTGCTCGTCGATGCGGTCCACACGATGTCGCCCAACGGTGGCGGCGCGCTCCACGACGGGCTCTACGACGCTGTCCACTACGTCAAGGAGGAAAATATGCTGAAGGTCACCCACTATCAGTTTAGCACTGACGGCAAGTGGCACTCCACCATTGTGCCTACCCTGGTCTCCGACCCCACGCTCATCGCCACAGAAACGGCCTCCAGCCGCGCTACGGGCAAGGTATATGGTCAGTTCTACAACAACGCGCTCAGCGGCTTTGAGTTTGGCGTCATCGACTACGACGCCATGGAGCGCACCACCATCGCCGAGTCGCAGCACAAGTATGTGGCCCTCGGTGTCACCTCCTACGAGGCGGTCTATGGCGTGGCCACCGACGGCAACCTCTACCGCATCGATACCGAGACGGGTGAGGAGCGTCTCGTCGGTCCGACGGGCGTCAGTGTGGCCGAAAGTTCGCGCCAGAGCTACGGCCAGAGCGGTGAGATCGATCAGGATGACGACGTCTTCTACTGGGCCTGCATCGACAAGGACAAACATGCAGCTCTCTACACCGTCGATCTTGCTTCGGGTGCTGCCACCCTCATCGCAGACATGCCCCACAACGAGCAGATCCTCGGCATGGGCATCCCCGACGCCACGCCTTCAGCTGCCGCTCCTGCAGCCGTCGCCGACTTCCGTATCGCCTTCGACGGCGGTTCCACCTCCGGAACGGTCAGTTTCACGGCTCCGACCAAGACCTATGGTGGCGCTTCGCTCTCGGGATCGGTCAGCTACACCGTCAAGGCCAACCAGCGTACCATCGCCTCCGGCACGGCCACGCCCGGCCAGCAGGTCAGCGCATCCGTGAGCGTCCGCGAGGGCACGACCTATTTCCGTCTTCAAGTCTCCAACGAGGCCGGTGCTGCCCCCGTGGTGCGCAAGACGCAGTATGTTGGCTTCGACGAGCCCCTGCCTCCCACTTCGGCGCGCCTCTCCATCTCCACCAGCGGACAGGCCACCGTCACCTGGGGTGCGCCCCAGCGTGGTGTCAACGACGGCTATGTGGGCCCGCTCACCTACGATGTGGTGCGCTATCCTGGCACCGTCACCGTGGCCTCCTCTACGGAGAACCGTAGCCTGAGCGAACAGCTCCCCGACCAGCTTGGCAACTATATCTATGCCATCACTGCCATCAACGGCACGAAGCGCAGTCAACCTGCCAACACCAATGCTGTGCGCTATGGCAGCAGCATTGAACCCACCTACACCGAGACCTTCGACACCCAGGATGCCTTCAATCTCTATAAGGTCATCAATGCCAACAACGACAACTACACTTGGAAGTGGCATGAGGTGCTCCAGTGCGCGCAGTATGAGGCCAACCTCGGCCGCGCTGCCGACGACTGGCTCGTCTCGCCCCCAATCCACCTCCAGGCCAACCATGTCTATACGCTTTCCTTCAAGGCCCGCAACTCCCTCGTCTATTACAATGAGGTGATCGAGGCCAAGTGGGGCAACCAGGACAATGTCTCGGCCCTTACCAACGAGGTCATCGGCCGGACAACGCTCTCGGGCGCCGTCTTCCAGCCTTATGGCAAGGAGATCACTTCGGCTAAGGATCAGACCATCTATCTCGGCATCCACGCTCTCAGTCCCGCGGGCACGGCCAAGGTACTCATCGATGATATCACCATTGCCGACGAGGGTCATGTGCAGGGTCCAGACTCCGTGCGCAGTCTTCGTGTTGTCCCCGACGCTCAGGCACGCCTTCAGTCCACGCTTTCCTTCACTGTCCCGACGAAGACCGTCCAGGGCGGATCGCTCGGTGCTATCACCAAGATAGTCGTAGAGCGTGATGGTACGGCCGTCCATACCTTCACCTCTTGCACGCCTGGTCAGACTCTCTCCTGGGACGATACCACGCCGCAGCAGGGCTTGAATCGCTACACCGTCACGGGCTACACGCAACAGGGTGCGGGCCGCAAGGCCACGGTCTCGGTATGGGTTGGCCTCGACCAGCCTGCCGAGCCTCGCAATCTGACCACCACCGACACGCAACAGGGTGCCCGCATCGCTTGGACTGCGCCTTCCGCCAAGGGAGCCCACGAGGGTGTCGTTCTCTCCGAGGGTCTCACCTACAATGTCTATGAGTATGACGCCGACGAGATCCTGGAGCCTTGGCAGTCGGTCGAGGAGGGACTCACGGACGCTTCCTACGAGGTCAGCCTGAACAAGAGCGGCCCGCAGACGCTTCGCCATTTTGCTGTCTCGGCCCTTAATGGGGCAGGGGAGGGCAACCGCGCCTTTGCTCCGGCCGTCATCGCTGGCGCACCCTA
>ULWC01025793.1_pt1 | contig 22120 bp, 21 predicted proteins | sample 1959931 | NCBI WGS metagenome assembly ULWC01 (sample SAMEA4835801, study PRJEB28245) | human gut metagenome | biome: gut microbiome; material: fecal sample | place: Denmark | collected 2008
GTAAGCATTGCCGTATGCAATCAAAAAGGCGGCGTCGGAAAATCAACCTTCACCGTTCTGCTTGCCAGTCATCTCCACTATACCTTGCAGCGTGACGTGCTGGTTGTCGACTGCGACTATCCCCAATGGTCGATCTACAATCAACGCTCCCGCGAGTTGGAGATCCTCAATTTGAGCGATTATTACAAACTGATGGTCGCCCGTCAGTTCAAGGGAACCGATCGGAAATTCTGGCCTATCGTCAGCAGCACGCCGTCCGAGGCCCTCGAGAAGACGGCGCGACAACTGCAAAGCGATTATCATCCGCAGATTATCCTCTACGATTTGCCCGGAACAGTCAATACTGAAGGAGTGTTGCAGATCCTCTCCTCGCTGGATGCCCTTTTCATCCCGATCAAGGCCGACAAGGTCGTGCTGGAGAGTTCACTCTCCTTTGCCCGTAGTCTTTATAACGGCATGGTTTGTAATGACCATCTCCGTCTGCGCAGCCTCCACCTCTTTTGGACGATGGTCGATCGCCGCGAGCGAACCCCGCTCTACGAACGCTATGAGGCGATCATCCGTCAGCTTCATCTGCCTGTTCTGAAGACACAGATTCCCTACCGGTCAAAATTCAACAAGGAACTTTTGGCTGACGGCACGGGAATCGGACGTTCGACCCTGCTGGCTCCGGAACGGACCTTTGCCCGCGAAGCGCAGATCGAGAACCTTGCTGCCGAGATTCTTTCGATTCTTCAAATTTCATGAATATGGCCCGCAAGAACAAAGTGGAGGTCGACGAAGAGGCCATGCGCCGGATGATCGCGGGGCTGGTCCCGCAAACCGTGGATGTAGTGCAACCGGAGCACCCCCCGGATGAACCGCCTGCGGAAACCTCGCCACCCACCTCCGAAGAGCGCACTACGGGGCATTCAACCGAATCGCGCCGACAGAGGACGGTGGTCGTCCCCGAATTCGAACCGACCTTCATGTCGCTGTTGGATATTCATATTCGGGGAGCCCTCTATGTCAGTCTCGAGACGAAGAGCAAGATTCTCGAGGTCGTCAAAAAGATCGGAGGCGAGCGCATGACCGCCACCTCCTATGTTGAACAAATTCTGCGGCAGCATCTCGACCTCTACAAGGAGGAGATTAACCGCATCTACAAGGAACGAAGTACCAAAGATCTTTTATAGCCATGAACACATTTCATTTTTCAACCGATTGGGCAGCATCTCTGCTCATCCTTGCAAGTATCCTTCTTCTTATCCTGTGTTTCATTCTCTTCTTCGTTAGACGAAAACGGGAGAAGACCCAGCCGAAGGTAAATTCCGTGTCGGAATCAGTCGTTAGGGATCAAGAAGAAGACCAGGATTCCATCGAACAGAGCGAGAAGATTCCGGACGAGAAACCTGTTCAGATCATTCTTGCCGAAGAGGTTGCCCGAGTGGAAGAGATAATACCTTTGCCTCCTGTCTCTACGAAACGAGGCGCTGTCAAGCCAGATTTCCGAAAAACCTTCCTGCATCCTACGCCCTTCCAACGACGAGGCAGCGTCTATCTCAGCCTGGAGACCAAGCGACGGATTCACAGTGTCGTTCAACGGATTGGCGAAGGGAATCTGACCGTTACGGATTATGTCGAGAATATTATGAGACATCATCTTGATCTCTATCGGGACGACATCAACCGCATCAATCGGGCCCGGAATTTCAAGGATTTGGTGTAAGGATGGGCTTCCCGAGTTCACTTCTCAAACGAATTACTCAGTGGCTTCCGCAGCGGTGGAGAAAGTCCGCAGAATCCCGGGCTGACGGGTCGAACGACAAGGTCGATTCGGAGCAGGCCGCCGAGCCCCGCCGTGGAGAAACACCGCTGCTGATAATCCCGAAACACTATGCTGTTACCGGCCATCTGCGGCCTCGGAAGGTCATTCCGACACCTGCGGAATCAAAGCCCGAAGATGCTGCTACATTTGTTCCGCCCCCGGCCGAAAAGCCGGCCTCGATGCAGGGCTGGGGCGAGCTGGTTCTCCAGGGTCCGATCCGCGAGAACGGCGAGACCGTAGAGCCGCAGGAGCCCCGGCCGCCGCTGCGACTTCCGTCCCTGCAGGACAACGGTGAGCTGCACGATCCGGAGGTACAGGCGCTGCTCCGGAGCGCCGAAGCGGGCGAGCGTGTCCTTGCGCCGGATGTTACGGAGGAGGAGCGCCGCGAGATTGAGAATTTTGATCTGCGAAACTATGTCTGACCCTCAAAAAAACGGATGCACAATGAACTGGAATCGGGATTACGGCTAACGCCCGGATGATTTGCTGCGGGAAGCAACGGTTTGCTTCCGTCTCGGTCGCAGACTGCCTCAAAAGGCGGGCTGCGGCCTTTTTCACACCCATTACCAAACTGCAAAACCGATGAAAAAAAGTGCAATCGTCCTGATTCTGATGCTCCCCGCATCGCTTGCCTCCTTCGCACAGGGCAACGGCATGGCCGGAATCAGCGAGGCGACCAACATGGTCACCTCCTATTTCGACCCGCTCACCAAACTGATCTTTGCCGTGGCTGCCGTGCTGGGACTGGTGGGCGGTGTCCGCGTCTACTCGAAGTTCAACAGCGGCGATCCCGACGCCTCGAAGTCCGCCACAGCGCTCTTCCTCTCATGCGTCTTTCTGGTTATCGTCGGCACCGTCTTACGCTCCTTCTTCCTCTGACATGGCACAGTACACCATCCACAAGGGCGTCGACCGACAGGTCGAGTTCCAGGGGCTGACCTCGCACTATCTGATTCTCTTTGTTGCCGGGCTGCTGGGCATCTTCCTGCTCTTTGTCATCCTCTACGCCGGAGGGGTTCCGCAGGGCATCTGCATTCTCTTCGCCGTCGCGGGTGGCAGCGGCCTCACCTGGGCAACCTTCTATCTGAACCGCCGCTTCGGACCTCACGGCCTGATGAAGCTCCTCGCCCAGCGGCAGCATCCGCGCCGCATCATCCACCGCCGGAGTGTGCGCCGCCTGCTCGAACGTCGAACCTTACCCAAACGCTGATGCCATGCGAGGAACCCTGAAAACTTCGACCCTCGAGTCGAAATTCCCACTGCTGGCCGTCGAGGGGAACTGCATCCTTTCGAAGTTCGCCGACGTGACGGCCGCCTTCCGCGTGACGCTCCCGGAGCTCTTCACCCTGACGGCCGAGGAGTACGAGGCGCTGCACGCCACCTGGGTCAAGGCGTTGAAAGTTCTCCCGGACCACACCGTCGTCCACAAGCAGGACCTCTTCATCGAGGAGCGTTACGAAACACCCGATCCCGAAGCCGAGCGCACGTTTCTCTCCCGGGCTTATGAACGCCACTTCAACGAACGACCCTTTCTGCGCCACACCTGCCACCTCTTCATCACGAAGAGCACCCCCGAACGGTTGCGGCAGACGAGTGCCGCGTCCGTGCTGTGCCGGGGCTTCATCATCCCGCAGGAGATTCGCGACGGGGAGGCCGTGACCCGTTTTCTGGAGAATGTCGCCCAGATGGAGCGCATTCTGAACGATTCGGGGCTGCTGCGGGTCGACCGCCTCACGGAGGCGGAGATCGTCGGCACGGATTCCGATGCGGGGCTGCTGGCCCGCTACTTCGCCCTCACGGACGAGCGGCAGCCCACGGTCAACGAGGACATCCGCCTCGACCCGGGCATGATGCGCATCGGCGACAAACTGCTCTCGATGCACACGCTCTCGGATCTGGATCTCCTGCCGCAGAGCGTCGCGACGGACTTCCGCTACGAGCGGCTCTCGACCGACCGCTCGGAGTGCCGGCTCTCGTTCGCGGCCCCCGCGGGGCTGCTGCTCGGATGCTCGCACATCTACAACCAGTATCTCTTTCTGGACAACCACGACGAGACCCTCAAGCGGCTCGAGGCCCGGGCTCGCAACATGAACTCGCTGGCAAACTACTCGCGCGGCAACGCCCTGAACAAGGAGTGGATCGACCTCTACCTGAACGAAGCCCATTCGCAGGGGCTGCGCTCCGTAAGGTGCCACTGCAACGTCGTGGTCTGGGCCGAAAGCGAGGCGGAGCTCAAGCGGCTGCGCAACGACGTAGGATCGCAGCTCGCCACGATGGGCTGCACGCCCCACCACAACACGGTGGACGTCCCGGTGCTCTTCTGGGCCGCCATCCCCGGCAACGAGGCCGACTTCCCCGCCGAGGAGAGTTTTCTGACCTTTCTCGAACAGGGGGTCTGCCTCTTCAACGGCGAAACAAACTACCGCTCGTCGCTCTCGCCCTTCGGCATCAAGATGGCCGACCGGCTCACGGGGGTGCCGCTCCATCTGGACATCTCGGATCTCCCGATGAAGCGCGGCATCACCACCAACCGCAACAAGTTCATCCTGGGGCCCTCGGGCAGCGGGAAGTCTTTCTTCACGAACCACATGGTCCGCCAGTATTACGAACAGGGGGCGCATATCCTGCTCGTCGATACGGGAAACTCCTACGAGGGGCTCTGCTCGCTGATCCACCGCACGACGCGGGGAGGCGACGGCATCTACTTCACCTACACCGAGCAGGAGCCCATCGCCTTCAACCCCTTCTACGTCGAGGACGGGGTCTACGACATTGAGAAGCGCGAGTCGATCAAGACCCTGCTGCTGACGCTCTGGAAACGCGAATCCGAGGAGCCGACGCGCGCGGAGGAGGTGGCCCTGTCGAACGCCGTGAACCTCTACCTCTCGAAGCTCAAGACGGACGATTCGATCCAGCCCTCGTTCAACACCTTCTACGAGTTTCTCTCCTCGGACTACCGACGGCTGCTGGAGCAGAAGCATGTCCGTGAGAAGGATTTCGACATGGCGAACCTGCTCAACGTGCTGGAGCCTTACTACCGGGGCGGCGAGTACGACTACCTGCTCAACTCCGACCGGCAGCTGGATCTGCTCTCGAAGCGCTTCATCGTCTTCGAGCTGGACAACATCTCCTCGAACCGCACGCTGCTTCCCGTGGTGACGATCATCATCATGGAGGTCTTTATCAACAAGATGCGGCGGCTGAAGGGCATCCGCAAGATGATCCTGATCGAAGAGTGCTGGAAGGCCCTCACCTCGGCCAACATGTCGACCTACATCCGCTACCTCTACAAGACGGTGCGCAAGTATTTCGGCGAGGCGGTCGTCGTTACGCAGGAGGTCGACGACATCATCTCCTCGCCGATCGTCAAGGAGTCGATCATCAACAATGCCGACTGCAAGATCCTCCTCGACCAGCGCAAGTACATGAACAAGTTCGACCAGATCCAGACGCTGCTCGGCCTTTCGGAGAAGGAGCGGGCGCAGATCCTCTCGATCAACCAGGCGAACGATCCCCGCCGCACCTACAAAGAGGTTTGGATCGGGCTCGGAGGCGTGCAGTCGGCGGTCTACGCTACGGAGGTCTCGACCGAGGAGTACCTCTGCTACACCACCGAGGAGCGGGAGAAGATGGAGGTGATGGCCCGGGCCGAGAAGCTCGGCGGCGACATCCAGGCAGCCATCCGCGCACTGGCCCGCGAGCGGGAAGACAAAAATCCCCGGCCATGAAACAGATGCTTTGGAGCTGCGTCGGGCTGCTGCTGGCGTTGCTGGCTCTGCTCGGCGGATTCCGGCTCTTCTACGATTTCGAATACCACAAGATCCGCCCGCTGTGCGGCGAATGGCGTTCGACACGGAATGACACCCGGCTCGAAATCGACCATCAGGACGATGGCTTCTGGATACGCATCCATCGCTACGATTCGCGGACCGGGCGTGAATCCTTTGAGAGGCACCCGCTGAAGTATGCCTCGTGCATCCATTACGAGGACTACGGCCGTGCGCGTGTCGACCTCTTCCACACCCCCGGCTCCGACCTGTTGCTGGTCATTCCGGGAGGTATTTTCAAACGCGATTTGTCCAACCTTCAAAACGACTTACCATGAGTAGTACCTCAAACATCACCCCCGCGGAGGCGCTCACGGCGCTGCGGGCCGAAATCCGACAACGCACCCAGCTTGTGCGACTTATCACCTCGCTGCAGGAGGAGATTGGCTACGACCGCATCTGCGGTTCGTGGCTCTCAACGGAGAACAACCTCTCGGCCTCGATCCGCCGCATCTGCACCCGGACCTACCGGATGCTGATCTTCGACAACACGCTCTGCTACCGACGGCTGGTGCAGGATACCGTCATCACGGCCGAGCGTCGCTCGCTGCTATTCGGCAGTCGCGACGATCCGCACGACATGAACCCCATCGAGCTCGACCCCGAGAGCGACACGCTGCTGCTGGGCTGCTACGGATGCTTTGTCGCGGAGGAGCGGGCCTGCCGGCGTGCGGAGCAGGAGAGCATTTCCGAGGAGTGTTTCACGGATCATGAACCCGAGGCATGAAGTGGCGCGAAGTATTCGAGGGGCTCTTTCGCCCTGCAGCCGGGGATGAGGTCCAACAATGGGAGCCGATCCTGCAGCGAACAAGGCAGCTGTTGGAGGCTCGGGACTTTCGGGCACTGACCGATCTGGTCCGGGAGCATCGCCACTCGGAGCTGCTGACGCGGGGGATCGGGCTGGAGATGATGGCGCGTCTTCCGCAGCTCCTCACCTCACCCGACGAGGCGGCCCGCCCCGAGGTGCTGCAACTGATGGATGCCCTGCGCAGGACACCCGCCATGAAGCACACGGGTCGGAAGCTGGCCAACCTGCCCGGGAATAGCTCCCATCCGGTCCACGGCGTGCTGGCCCTGCACACGCTCCTTGTGGATGCCTATCCCGAACGGCATCCCGAGAGCCGGATGCGGCAGCCGACAACCGGAGAGGTGCAGGCGGCCATGCGTCTTGTCGACCGACTCTATCGCACGGGCATCTTCCGCGAACTGCGCCGCATGACGGAGGCCCCAGCCCGGATGCAGCCGCCCTTTTATGTGGCCCGGCTCTACGGCTGGGATGTCGACTGCGAGATTCTGCAGGCCATGCGGCACGAGCGGGATACGGCGACGCCCGGAGCCGATCCGCGGCGAATGCAGCAGCTCCGGGAGGAGATCTTCCGCACGGAGAACCACTTGGTCCGCGGCGCTGAGCGCACCATTGAGGGGATGCCCGAGATGTCCGTTCCGCGGAGTTATGTCGAGCGCCTCGAAAACGAACTGAACATGTTGGGCTGGCTGGCCCGCGCTCCGGAGCGCATTGACGATCCGCACACGAACCGGCAGTTTCTCGACAAATACGAAATTCACCCGGGCCTGCCCCCGGAGGCACAGCGTGCCGAGGCAGAGGCGGCATTCCGGGAACTCGATGCACGGCTTGTCCGACTGACGGGCCGCGAAGCCCGGGTGCACGAACTCGATCTCCGCGTCGCACAACCGGAGCGGGAGCCGGGGCGCACCTCCTTTCGCCGGGAGTATCCCGCGGTGATGCAGCCCGCCGAAGCGGCACCCCGCAAATTGAGACATTGAACCACCCTCAAAACGACCGAACCATGAAACCACGCATTATTCTGCTCTGCCTCGGGCTGCTCCTGACAGCCCGGGCTGCGCAGGCACAATGGGTCGTCACGGACCCTACGAACCTCGCACAGGGAATCATCAACTCCACCAAACAGATCGTCGAAGCGGCCCGCAACGGATCGACCCTTCTGCAAAGTTTTCAAGAGACCGTAAAGATCTACGAACAGGGAAAGCGATATTACGACGCGCTGAAGGCGGTCAACAACCTCGTCCGCTCGGCCCGCAAGGTCCAGCAGTGCATGCTGCTCGTCGGGGAGATCTCCGACATCTACGTCAACGGCTATCAGCGCATGGTGGTCGATGACAACTTCTCAGCCGCGGAACTGGCGGCCATCGCTACGGGATATGCCCGGATCATCGAAGAGTCGGCCGGGGAGCTCAAGGAGCTGCAGGATATTGTCAACCCCACGGACATGTCACTGACGGACAAGGACCGCATCGACGTGGTGGAGCGGGTCTACGGCGTGCTGCGGCACCATCGGGATCTGGCCCGCTACTACACGCGCAAGAATATCTCCATCTCGCTGCTGCGCGGCGCCCGGCGCAACGACCTCGACCGCGTGATGGCTCTTTACGGAACCGACGAACAACGATACTGGTAGCGATGGTACAGGCACTTTCCATTTCGGAGAACATCCACACGATTCTCCGCGTTCTCTACGACGACATGATGGTTCTCTGCTATCCGATGGCCAAAGTTGCCACGGCCATAGCCGGAATCGGGGCCCTGATCTACATCGCCTACCGCATCTGGCAGGCGATGGCCCGGGCCGAACCCATCGACCTCTTTCCGCTGCTGCGACCTATGGCGATCGGCATTTGCATCATGTTCTTCCCGACCCTTGTACTCGGGTCGCTCAACGGAATTCTCTCCCCGCTGGTGCAGGCCACCCACTCGCTGATGGTCGGCCAGACTTTCAATATGCAGGAGTGGCGGCAGGAGTGTGCACGCCTCGAACAGGAGAGCCGCGAGCGGCTTCCGGCGGAGAGCTACTACGCCGAGGACGAGGAGAAGGAGCGCGAGCTGCAGGCACTGGGCATCGACGAGCAGTCGCAACAGGCCCTCGACCGGATGCAGAGCGAACGGAAGTCGTGGAGCATCAAGGGGATGATTCTGAAGGCACTTACCGCGATCATGGAGCTCTTCTTCGCCGCGGCGGGCGTGATCCTCGACGTGCTGCGGACCTTCTACCTGATTGTCCTCTCGCTGCTCGGGCCCATCGCCTTTGCCATCTCAATCTTCGACGGATTTCAGAATACCCTGGTGCAATGGTTCTCCAAGTATATCTCCATCTACCTGTGGCTTCCCATCTCGGACCTCTTCTCGGCCATCATCGCCCGGCTGCAAACCCTCTCGCTGCAGCATGATGCCGAGATGATGGCGCAGGACTACAACTGGTATTTCGATATGTCGAACAGCGTCAACCTGATCTTCATCCTCGTGGCCATCTGCGGCTATCTCTGCATTCCTTCGATCGCCTCATGGGTCGTGCAGGCCAACGGCTTCTCCTCCTACAATCGAACCATTTCGCGCGCTACGTCGCTCGTGAGCGGCGGTGCCGGATGGATCACCGGGAAGGTTTGGGCCGGGACCAAAAGCACGGTCGGAGCCGCCGGCAAGGGGCTGGCCTCCGCAGCTCGCCTGATCCTCAAAAAGTAATCGCATCATGGAATTCAAATCATTGCTGAACATCGAAACCTCCTTCCGGCAACTGCGCCTCTATGCGCTCGTCTTCGCCGGAATCTGCGCCGTGGTGACCATCACGGCCGTCTGCCTCTCGTATGCCTTTGCCGAACGGCAGCGCGAAAAGATCTACGTTCTGGACAACGGCCGCTCGCTCATGGTCGCCCTCTCGCAGGACCTTGCCCAGAACCGTCCCGTCGAGGCCCGCGAGCATGTGCGGCGCTTCCACGAACTCTTCTTCTCGCTCTCACCCGACAAGGCAGCCATCGAGTCGAACATGGAACGGGCCCTACAGATGGCCGACAAGAGCGCTCTGTCCTACTACAAGCTCCTGCAGGAGAAGGGCTTCTTCAACCGGCTGATTGCCGCCAACGTCTCGCAGATGGTCCATGTGGACAGCATCCGCTGCAACTTCGACCGCTATCCCTACGAAGCCACGACCTACGCCCGGCAGCGCATCATGCGCGAGAATACGATCACCGAGCGGTCGCTCGTCACGACCTGCCGGCTGGTCAACGTCTCCCGCTCGGACAACAACCCGCAGGGGTTTCTGGTCGAGGATCTGATGATTGTCGAAAATAAGGACCTGCAGACCTATGACCGTTAAAGCACTTATCCAAAGCCGTGTGCGCTGGCTGCGCCGGCGCATCCGTCGCTGGCACGACCAACTCTCGCCCCGAACCCGGCGGTGCATCCTCCTCGGGATGTTTCTGCTGCTGGTCGGGCTCTACGGGCTGCTGCTCTTCGGCTCGGCACCGCGATTCGACTTCGGGAGGATAGCGCCTCCCGCTCTGGAAAACCTGAAATTCCGATAATCATGGAAGAGAGACAAAAAAACACACCGACGCCCGATTCCACCACGGCATTCGAGCGTCAGCGAAAAAGAAAAGTCATTCTGGTGGCCGCAGTCGGAAGTTGTCTGGTCATCGGATTCATCTGGTTCCTCTTCAAGCCCGCGCCCACGATCGGTGAGGGGCAGGCAGGGATCAACACCACGCTGCCCGACGGCAAGGCCCCGAAAATCGAGGGCGACAAGCGCAAGGCCGCGGAGCGCGTGGCCAGCGAGGAGCAGTCCCGCAACCGGATGATGACCCTCGGGGACAACTCCTTCTCATTGCTCGATGAAGAGCTTCGCAACACGGAGCCGGAATCTCCGCCCGCGGATCCCGTGCGCCGGGCTGCCGAGGCGAACCGCGCCATGCAGCAGCAGGCCCGGCAATTCTACGCTGCGCCGCCGCGCAATGCCGAGGTCGAAGAGCTCCGCGAGCAGGTGGCCTCCCTGCAGCAGCAACTCGCCATCGAGCGGCAGCAGCCCGACCCGATGGAGGTGGCAGAGGAGCAGTATCGCCTCGCACAGCGCTACCTCGGAGGCGGGACCGGGGTTTCAAGCGAGGCCGACGGTATGAAATCCCCGGGACGTTTCAGCGTCATGCGACCTGTCCGCGAGGGCGATGTCCGGGCTTCGACCCTCAATCCGCGGATTGATTCCGCACGGGAGCGCAACATCGGTTTTTTGACGGCCGCGGGCGGTCTTCCTGTGGATACGGCTCCGACCATCCGAGCCTGCGTCGCGCAGACACAGGTTGTGCGCGTTGGTTCGACAATCGCCCTCCGGCTGCTGGAACCGGTACGCATCGACGGCGAGGTAATCCCCCGCAACACGCCGCTTTACGGCGCCGTCTCCGTAACGACCGACCGGCTGCGGGTGACGGTAACCTCCATCGAATACCGGGGGCGCATCTTCCAGGTGCAGGCCGAGGCGTATGATCTCGACGGCCAGCCGGGAATCAACGTCCCTAACTCCCGTGAGCGGACAGCCCTCAAGGAGGCGCTGGCATCCGTGGGACAGACGGCCGGGACGAGCGTGAACATCACCCATTCGGCCGGGCAACAGGTCCTCGCAGAGCTGGCACGAGGAGGAATTCAGGCATCCTCCCGCTACCTCTCCGAGAAGCTCCGCGAGGTACGCATCACCCTCAAGGCCAACCACCAGATGCTGTTAATCTCCAAAGAAAACTAAACAACAACACCATGAAACGAGACCTCATTTATCTGACTCTTCTGGCCGCTCTTTTTGCTGCGGCCAAAGTCATGGCCCAAAACAACGGGACCACGTCCCGGCAGGGGCTCACACCTCGCACCATCGAGGTGGGATTTACGAAGACCGTGCATATCCTCTTCCCGGCGCCCGTAACCTATATCGACATCGGCTCGATGGCCATCATCGCCGGGAAGGCCGACGGCGCGGAGAATGTCGTGCGGGTGAAGGCCGCCGTGCGCGACTTTGCGGAGGAGACCAACCTCACGGTGATTACCGAGGACGGCGGATTCTACACCTTCGATGCCCGGTACGCCGAGAACCCCTCCACGTCGACCATCGAGATTGCGGCCACGGAGAGTCCGGTAGCACAGCCCGCGTCAGCCTCGGAGCCGGCCCGTGCGGACGAGGGGCGCGTGCTGCTCCGCGAGGTGGGGCGGGAACGCCCTGCCACGGTGAAGCGCGTGTTGAGCGACATCTACCGCCAGAACCGCACGGATGTAAAGGGTATCCACACCCGAAAATACGGCGTGGAGGTCGAGGTGCGGGGTATCTACGTCCACAACGACGTGATCTACCTCCATGTGCAGATTGCCAACAACACGAACATCTCCTTCGAGGTGGACTATCGCCGCTTTGTCGTCGCGGACCGCAAGGCGGCCAAACGCACGGCTCAACAGCAGCGCATCATCGAACCGCTGCGGGTCTGCAACGACCCTTCGATCGTGCGCGGACACCAGCACCAGCGTATCGTTTTCGCCCTTCCGAAACTGACTCTCGAGGAGGACAAGGTTCTCCTGCTGGAGATTGTCGAGAAGGACGGAGCCCGACACCAATACCTCGAAATTTCAAGCAAGGAGCTGCTCGGAGCAAAAGCATTATAAACAATTCTAGACACAGCCCATAAGCCCCATTAATAGCTTATGGGCTATTTAGTGTATACCATCCAATAAGGGAGCATGCAACAATACTAAGAATCTCCATACATGATTCAATCTTTTTATCAAATAAAAACAATATATTTGCAATATATGTATGAGCTATTAAAATATATTCTCTCTGACGAATCAATATTCTGACATCATCAATAATTAGAAAGATGGAAAATTATATAAAAATAGGGCAAGAAAAAGGGCTAATCTCATTTAATAACGATTTTTCTCGTATTACTTATACACATCAAAACAAAGAGCGGAATTATAATAACCCAGAAGAAAAAGTTCAAGCCGAGACTTTTTTACAATTAGCAATTGATTATAAATATCCGGTTAATAGGATAAAACAATTCGTCCCTGTAACAATGGGACGAGATGTAAAAGAAGCTGATATTATTGTTTATGATGATGATGCATGCACAAAGCCCCATATATTGGTTGAATGCAAGCGTCAAGAAGTAAGTGAAGCTGAATATCAGCAAGCTATCGAACAAGCATATAGTTATGCCTATGCTCTACCATGTGAGATAAAATATGTCTGGGTGACTTCTGGCATTAAATCTGACTATTTTGAAGTTGACAAGAATCAGAACACAAGAAATCAATTGTCAGACATTCCGCAATTTGGAGTAAAGACGGTCGCTCCGTATAAATATGTTTATGATGCGCAATCTTTACCTCAAATAAGCGGTAAACAACGTTTCTTCGATCTCTCTATTATTAACCAAGCAGAACTCACGCGAAGATTCAAGCAAGCCCATGAAGCTCTTTGGGCCGGAGGGCAATTAAACCCATCTGAAGCTTTTGATGAATTGGACAAACTCATATTTTGCAAAATATGGGATGAACGTAAGCCTAGGAAGATGGGAGAGCCATACGACTTTCAGATTATTACTGTGCCAAAAGAAGAGGAAAAAAATGAAACCCAAAGACGTCTTATTGAGAACGACAATCTTTATAAGCGCGTCATGGCATTGTATGAGGAAGGCAGATCCCAAGATAAAGAGGTATTTCGAGATAATATTAGATTGACTCCAGAAAAGATTCGCACTGTTGTTGGATATCTTGAGAGCATCAATTTAGGTGAGACAGATCTTGATAGTAAAGGACGAGCTTTTGAAACATTTATGGGCTCTTTCTTTAGAGGGACATATGGTCAATATTTTACCCCTCGTGAAATTGTACAATTTGTTGTAGATGTTTTACCTATTCAGTACGATTCAAAAGTTCTCGACACGTCATGCGGAAGCGGGGGTTTTCTGCTTTACGCATTGAATAAAGTTAGGACCAAAGCAACTCAACTTTATCCCAAATATAAGACAGACACACGGCAATACAAGCACTGGTTTTCCTATTGGCACGACTTTGCAGCCAACAATCTGTATGGAATAGAAATCAGTGAACAGATTTCACGGGCCGCAAAAATGAATATGATTATTCATGACGATGGTCATACCAATGTCATTACATCGGATGGACTCATTCCTGAAAAAACTATAATCGAAAAAACAAACAATAAAGGATTTCAATACGGGACGTTTGACTTTATTATCACCAATCCTCCATTTGGCAGCACAATTCGCCAAAGCGAACAAGCATATCTAAAAACATATCAATTAGGAAAAAAAGAGGAAGACTGGCTGGCAGTAACAACGCCATCCAAGAATACACGTGATGGACAAAGCACGGAAGTGCTTTTTATTGAACAAGACTATAAATTCCTAAAAGAAGGAGGATATCTTGCCATAGTCCTCCCAGATGGAATTTTAACCAATAGTAGTCTGCAATACGTAAGAACGCAAATAGAAGATTGGTTCCGCATTATTGCTGTTGTCAGTTTACCTCAAACTGCATTTATGGCCAATGGAGCTGGGGTGAAAAGTTCCGTATTGTTTTTAAAGAAATGGACGAAAAAAGAATCAGAATCATTGATAAGTGCCAAAAGAAGGATTGAATACAGACTACTTAAGGACAATGATTATTTAGCACAACGCCAAGCATGGGAGATAGCAATAAAAGAGGCACAAAAAGGGAAAGCAAATGAGATCAAAAATCGAGAAAAGATTTCTATAACGGCAGCAAAACAGACAGATGAATATAAATCTTGGAATACAGATTTGCTAGCCGAATATGCAAATAAAGTAGATGAACTGAAAAGTCGCATGACAGATGAATACCAACAAGCCAAACAAAAAGAGCTGGTCGATTACCCAATTTTTATGGCTATAGCCGAAGAAATTGGATATGATGCGACTGGCAAAAAGACAGCTGTCAATGAATTAAATATGATTGGAGACGAGTTGAAAAAATTTATTAGTTCACTATAATAAGCAAGCAATCATGAAACTAACCGGAATTATAGAATCTGTTTTCGGAGGAAGATATATATTTAGGGGCTATGCAACTATTTCTAACCTTGTCAAATATTCCCAAGCAAATTACACATACCAAAGGCCCACAGATGAAAATAGAATTGACTCAATTATTGAATATCTTCGAAATAATCAATTCCGTTTTTTTTCTGAATTACTCTTCGGGCTGGAACTAAATGATCCCAATGCCATATCACAACTTCTTAAACAAACAATACCGGGAGGTGTAAAATTTACAGATAATATTAAACTTGTTAAATCGAAATTTACTTTTTCGAATTCTTTCGGAGAGAATCCAACTACAAAAGTAATTTCTTTGGAATTTGATGACAATGCCACAAAATTAGCCAGAATAGATGGAAATCATCGATTAAGTGCTATAGAAAAGGTCTTCAAATCGAATGACGACGCTCTTAAGCAAGAACTTGGGAATTTGATAGTGCCATTTTCAATATTAATTCAACAAAAAACAACGGAGTCAGAGAAATTTGAGTCTGCTATTTTTTATACAATAAATGCTAAGGCCAGACCTTTAACAGAAGAAGAAAATCTTAAATCTTTATTTACTCAAAATAGATTTAGTTTAGAAGAATTAAAAAGCATCTTTGATATTAATATTCAAATAGACGTTCTGAAAGATTTTTTCGAGCGTCTTCCTTCTGAGATGCTCACGGGGCTAGGGGAAACATTCCTCAAATGCTACTATTCATGTGTTTTTAAGGTTGCAAGGCTATGTGCAAGGTATGGTGTCAATATTAATGTGGCTGATTTAATCTCTGCATTTAAAGCAGTCGAAATAGAAATTACTAATTACAAAGAATTAAAAGAATGGAACGAAAATATCAATTTTATCTGTGTATTCGTCTTTTATTATTGTAAAGGGCCTATTGAATATAATGCGTTCAAAAAATGGGCATTAACTAATAGAGTCTATAAATTAAAAGATATCCAAACTACATCAATAATTGAGTTATTCGAGGAGTCGCAGAACATACAAATTAGAGTCTTCGTTGCAATGCCATATTACAACGATGAAATAGTCCGTTCTACGAATATTATATATTCTCGGGTTATTAACAGTATCCGCGATAAATACAATGTTGACATATCATTACCAGGAGAAATTATGACCTATCAAGGATCTACTGTTAACATTGTAAATGACATACATGACAGAATTAATAAATGTGATATTTGTTTTTGCGACATTACAGGCAATAACCCCAATGTGACATACGAGATGGGGATGGCAAAAGCTTTAGGGAAATATGTTGTCATTCTAAAAGAAGAAAAAGCAGAAGAGCCCAAATCGGATTATTTGTTGGATTTTTATTCAACATTTAAAAAAGATGCATACATAACTTTAGAGGAGGCTGTTGAGAAAAACATCAAGGCTATTTTGAAGAAGCACTACTCTATTTCCATTGAAAATTAAGAAAAAATGTATCAGGTTCCACAACATATAGATAAAAATAAAATCTTTATTGTAAATAAATCTAAATTAGAGAATCGTCTTGATGTACAATATTACAGCGCTGATCTTGATTTATCTGGATTTGTAAAGTTATCAAATGTCACTATTGTAAAAGGCGGCAAACGCATACCTAAAGGATATGGGTATTCTTTAGAATGTACTCCATATCATTACTTACGTGTTGCCGACATGATACCAGATACGCATATCAATATCAACAATCTAAAAAATATCTCAAAAGATGTTTTTAACATACTTGAAAGATATGAAATCATTGAAGGTGAGCTGGCAATATCTATAGCAGGAACCATTGGAAGAACATGTATTCTGAAACATATTCCAGTAGGGGAAAGAGTTATATTAACAGAAAATGCAGCAAAGATTCTTGTAAAGCCTAATGTGGAACTATTATCAGAATATTTAAAGATATGTTTAGAATTACCTATAGTCAAGAAACAACTAGAATTAAATTATATACAAACGACCATTCCCAAATTAGGTTTAGATAAAATCTCAGAAATTAAGATTCCCCCTATACCTAATATTCAAAGGCAAAAAGAAATTATAGATATTGCTGATTATGCTTTTGCTCAAAAGCGAGAAAAAGAGAATAAAGCGCAACAACTTTTAGATAGTATAGATAATTACCTTTTAAATGAACTTGGCATAATAATTCCGAAAGTAGATACTGAATTAAGAAATCGTATATTCTTTAGTTCCTTTCATACAATAGAAGGGAATAGAATTGATCCTACATTTACATTATATCTTGGAAAGAATGCATTAAGTTCAAGATACGAAAATATCCTATTACGATCAATTGCACATATTACCAAAGGTAATGCTTTATCAAGTTCCAACATTGAAAACGGTAATATTCCTGTAATTGCCGGAGGACAAACAAGTCCATACCATCACAATCAATCAAATTATGGTGGAAATGTAATTACAGTTAGTGCATCAGGTGCATACGCCGGATATGTATGGTACCATGATTATCCAATATACGCTACAGATTGTTGTGTAATCTTCTCCAAAGATGAATCTCGGTTTTTAACAAAGTACCTATTTGAGGTTTTAAGACTACAACAAAAATCTATTTATCGACTGCAAACTGGAGCTGCACAACCACATGTATATGCCTCAGATTTACAAATGCTCAACATACCTATTATTCCAATACAAAAACAAAAAGATATAGTCGCTCATATTACCGAACTACGAAACAAGGCAGCGTCATTACAGAATGAAGGTAAAACAATCTTATCTAAGGCTAAACAACAAATTGAGAATAGTATAATTAGTTCCAGATAGCATAAAATAAAATAGATCCGAGAGTTATCTCGGATTTATTTTTTTATTCTTTAGTCCGACTATAAGTCATGATTCCATAAGGTTTCCGGCGCTGGAGCTCGATCAGCAGACCTCTTTGGACCAGCGAGGCGTAGATCTCCCGGACGAAGTGCACGCACGGCGAATCGAACGAACAACCCAGCGGTGCGCGAACAGTGCGCACCATCAGTTGCCGCACCATCTCCTCGAGAACCTCGTCCCGAAGGTGGTATTTCGATGGATCCGAGGTGCGGAAAGCCTCAAGAAAAAGCTGTTCGGAATAGTGTTGCCGGTAGTAGGCCAACTCCTCCTCGACGGTAAAGTCGTAGAGCCGATCGTAACGGTCCGTTGTCTGATATTGAAACGAGGTTCCCTGTCGCAGAACTCTTTCGACAAGGGCGATATGCGGCTCCTCGACCGGGCCGGAGAGTTCCGTCGGGTGGCAGTAGAGGCAGGTCGTTCCCAATTGGAAGGAGGGACATCCCGGCGGTTTTTCCAGGATCGTAAAGCCGGCACGCGAGAAGAGCGCGCGAATCTCCGTGTAGAACCGGTCGTGTTGTTCGTGCGACATACGGCCGTCGTTATAGCCCGCCTCGATGCGGAAGTAGACGTCATAGATTGGATGGATGGTTTTCATGGTTTGAAAAAGTTAAGCCGCAGCCCGAAGACTGCGGCATGGTTCAACAATCGGCAACAAAGATCTATGCTGCCGGAGCTTCAGTCTCCTCTTCTGCAATTTCGTCGGCTCCGGTCTCCAAATGGTCGAAGATCATCCGGGCGGCCCGGTTGACGTCGACCAGAATATCGAAGAGGTATGAGGGCTCCCGGCGCAATTGCGAAAGCCACCCTTTGAGATAGGCGGCATTCTCTTCGCGGGGCGTCGTGGCAAAGCCAGCCATGGCACCGCACAACGCCGAAGTCAGCTCCGCAACCAGCTCTTCGCGGGCATACTCTTCGTCGCCAAAGCTGGTTCCCATCGTGCGGTTCAGACGCTCGGCATGGCCCGTGCTGTGGGCAATCTCGTGCAGCAGTGTCCCGTAGAAGGCCTCGCCCTTCGGGAACTGCTCCTTGAGCGGGCAGATGACCCGATCGTGCAGGCGCGTGTAGTAGGCCCGGTCGCCGTAGCGGAGTTCAATCGGGCAGAGCCACGACTGCTGCTCGACCATCCGGTCAATCGGCTCGCAGACCATTCCGTCGGAGTAATCTTTCTGTTCGGCACGGGCCGTCAGCGCCGCGTAGCGTTCCGGTTGCTTCTCTTGCATATCCGTCTGGTCGAGGTTGAAGACCGAATAGTAGCGAATGATGGGAATGACCTCGTACTGTTTGCGGGCCTCCTTCGGAAGCTGGCGATACTCCTCGAGGTCGATCTTGCGGCGGGTCTCCTTGTGGCGGATGCAGATCTTCCAGAAGTAGACCGGGAACGACAGGGAGCCCTTGAGGATATTCAGTCCCTCCTCCTTGGCCTGCCGGAAGGTCATGAAGATCGGCGTTTGGTAGCCCGCTATTCCCGAAAGGAAAAGCAGCATCAGGATGTTCCCGGCCCGGTAGGGCGTGCCGCGCAGGTTGCGGGGAAGACCGTGCGCAAGGTCCGTGATCCACGGTTTCTGCCAGTCGGGGTCGAGGTGTTCGATACGTTGGATCATCAGCTCCGTCAGTCGGGGCGCTATGGCATCTATCAGATTCTGGTTTTTCATGGCTGGATGGGATTGGAAAGATTGAAAACAGGTCGGAAATGAAAGACGGAGCAATCGTTTGATTGCTCCGTCGGTTTTACTTGGATCAGGCGGCCAGCGATTCTGCTGTTTCGTTCGGGCCGAGCTCCGGATCGGCCGGGATAATCAGCGGCTCGGCAGGCGGTGCCGGAATCTCCGTGTCGGGCGTCGCTTCCGGCTCCTCGGGGAGTTCTTCGGGAATGGATTCTGCAACCGACTCCCGGGATTCGGCCAAAGCCCGGGCCTCCTCCTGCGCCTTCAGGTCGTCGATCTGCTCCTGCAACTTTGTCCGGCGTCGTTCGTAGGTTGCCAGGTACTTCTCCTGCAGGGTCCGGCTTTGAGCCTCGAAATTCAGATCGGCAAACCGGCACATCAGGTGCGTGTCCACCTCTTCGTCCGTACAGTTGTAATCCCGGGCCGTCGTGCGGAAGAAGTCAAGCAGGAAGAGGCGGATCATGGCCGCCCGCTGCTCGGGTGTCAGCAGCCCCGCAGCCGCGAAGCGCTCCTCCTCGGTGACACGCCACTGATTTTGAGGCTCGATGCCGCACTGCCGAAGCCGATCGTCCGCCATGTGTCGGATCACGGCGTAGTAGAACATCTGATGCTCTTCCTCGGTCAGCGGGCTACCCGAGACTTTCGATTCGCGGAACAGCGTCTTCATGTCGGCGGTGATATGCTCGTAGCAGAGCTGCCGGTTTCGGTGGTCCTGACGCAGCAGGCTCTCCATCGGAGAGGCGGGAACCATCGTGACGTAGACCGTCCGTTCTCCTGCGGCATCCTCGACTGCGACCTCACGCTCCTCCTCCGGGATGTCCTCATAGCGGATCTCCACGTCGAACATTCCGATGATGGCATATTTGCGGACTCGTCCTTCCGTAACGTCGAATTCGAGTTGCCTGGTCTGCTCCGTAAACCGGGCCAATGCCGCTTCGTAGCGCTTCACGGCTTCCACGTAGTTTTCTTCCGACGAGTAGCACTCCGCCTGAGGAGCTTCGGGCATTTCTGGGGCCGTATCGTAGTAATCGAGGTAGTAATCTAACTCTTCGATCCGGTATCCCTCCTCTTCAAGATGCTCGATTACCGAATCGGGGGTATCCCCCACCGTGGCAAGGACCGTCCGCGGATCTGCCTTCAACAGTTGCAGGGCCTTCTGCACGAGGTATTCATCATTCTTGCGCATCATGCAACTCCGGTTCTGGCAGCCCGCGCAGCCCTCCGCACATTCATCCTTGAAGAGGATCTGGTTGGCCGTATTGTGGTGGCAGGTGTGGCATTCTGCCTTGTCGAAGCGATAGGTGTCCAGGCGGGTCATGTAGCGATCGTAGAGCCGCCGGGCAATCTCCTTGATCCGGGCATTCTTCCACGACAGGCGGCATCCGTCCGAGAAATGCTCCTCGTAGACCTCCTGCTGGACCGCCGCATCGTATTTCGCAATCTCGGTGGCGACACCGACCGAAATCTCCTCCCGGTCGAGCTGTTCGGCGAGGGCGTCGATCAGATCACAGAGTTTCAAACGGGAGCGGATGTAGGCCTCGGATTTCCCGAACTTCCCGACCAGGCTCTCGATCGTATGACGGCCCGATTCCAGCGCCCGTTTGTAGGCCGCAGCCTCCTCACGGGGTGTCACGTCCTCACGCTGGAGGTTCTCCGTAATGGCGGCATCCTCGGCTTCGGCATCCGACAACTCCCGAACAAGGGCCGGAATGAATTTCAGCCCTGCCATTGCTGCGGCCCAATAGCGCCGTTCGCCATAGACAATCTCAAAACCGCCCTCTTTGGGCCGAACGCAGATCGGTTGCAGAACCCCGACCTGGCGAATGCTGTCGGCGAGTTCCTGCAAGGTCTCCGACCGGAAATCCTTGCGGGGATTGTAGGTGCTGTTGACAATCTTGTTCAAATCCAGCAACTGAACGGCCGGAGCGGGTTGTTGGTCCGCAGTCTCAAAGGAGGATGCATCCTGCGGCACCTCCTGCACGTCGGGATTCGGATTTGAAGTGGCGGCTTTCGATGCTTTGGCCCGGCTCTTCTTTGTTTTCGGTTCTTCCTTGGAAGTCTGCATAACATCAAACAGTTTTTACCGTGTGTCTCACGTTTCTGGGACCATGCAATCCCAACAGACTGCATAGTCAATGAAATAATTATGTTATGAGGACTTATTCCCGACGCGGTCGGTTGCCTCGGGAAGAGACACAGTCATGCGGCGACGTCGGAGCGGCGAAAAATACCGCAGCCCCGGCGAGGATGATTTTTCGTCCGAGGACGGCGGGCCGCCCGCGGCCTTCCGCATGATTATCTTCCCCGACGGCAACCAGGAGAAAGAATTTATTGATAGAAATTTGACAAACGAGGTGGAATCAAATGATACGATATGATAGCAGTAATTGATGATTAGAAGTATATGCAACAAAATTAGCGGCAGAACATTTGTACGCAAGGATTTATTTCTTAAATTTGCTTAAATTTCTTGATTATGGCATCGATAACCATCAAAAATATCGGACCACTCTCAGATACCGGGACGGTAGAATTAGGTCGTTTCAATATTTTTATTGGCAAGCAAAGTACGGGAAAAAGTACGTTGATGAAGATATTGTGCTTCTGTCAATGGATTGAAAAAAAGATCATGACAGGGGATGAAAAAAAATTGGTATCGGCTTATACACATTATTTCCGTTTTTTACGGGAATTGAAACAGTTTCATCGGCTCAGCGATAATTTTTTTAAAACAACAAGCGAGATTCACTATTTAGGAGAGTGTATTGCCATTGATCTTATTGGGAATCGGAATGTCAGAATTACCCGTAATTCCGATTTCGAACAAAAGCGGCATAATACCAAATTATGTTTTATTCCATCGGAAAGGAACTTGGTCTCCGCGATAAAAAACGTGGACAGAGCATATCGCACGAACGATTATGATGTACTGTTTAACCATATCTTCGAATGGGGTGAAGCCAAAGAACACACATCGGAAAAAGAACCGACAGACTTGAGTGTTGTCGGTAACATGGAATACTATTACGATGCAAAACTCGATACCGATATCATTCGATTGAAAAATTCGCGGGAAACATTTGCCCCTTTTTATGCGTCGAGTGGAGTT
>ULWC01044109.1_pt1 | contig 22012 bp, 29 predicted proteins | sample 1959931 | NCBI WGS metagenome assembly ULWC01 (sample SAMEA4835801, study PRJEB28245) | human gut metagenome | biome: gut microbiome; material: fecal sample | place: Denmark | collected 2008
TATGTGTCATTTACACTTAAAATTATGCACTCCACCGGGCGGAGCCGTATTCCTGGTTGTGACGGTACTTCTTCGCGTTCTTTCCTTTGAGATACACCGCCAATCGCAGCCCCACTCCACAAATCACGCCTACACATAGATCAAATGGCTGAAAGCTGGGGGTGAGGCTTCCAAACGCCGCAGGGATCGCACCCATGAGTCCCAGTATGGGAGAGTTGGGAACGCTCACCTTCGCCATTCGCCATGCTTCGCCAAGATTCGTGGAAACCAGACCGAATACGACATAGGGGATGGAGAGAATCAGGAGCCGTTTGATTTCCCGTTTCGTCATAGGTCACGCTCCTGTGCCTTTTCACGCACCTTCCTGGGCAGGGAGGCCACAAGGACTTTCATCTTGGCAAGCAGCTCCAGCATACTGGGACGCTCTGCCTTTTTCGCCATTGCAGCGCTGTACTCCTTGAACGCAGCTGTCAATGCATCGCCATCCCGCGCCTTGAAGAATACCAGATAACGCGGCGGCTCTTGAGAGAGGTCTTTGGTGATAGCATAGTCTACACCATACTTGTTGAGAATCCGTTTGAAGCCTGCAATCTCGGTCTTCTCAATCTCGATGTTGGTGGCACCCTGATTCTGCCCCAGCAGCTGATCGATGGTCTGCTCACCTACGATGTGGGTGTCCTGTATCGATGCTTTCCTTGCTTTCACATTTCGGCGGTGATTCAGATAGGCGCGGAACGCATTGACAAGAGAACGGCCAGTCAGCTTGGTGGTACTGATTGCCAGGTTGACTGTTCTGTTTTCAACTTCCTCCTGCATTGGTCACACCTCCTCTCAACAGGTACATCATCGGGCATCATGGCTGGGGGCTTTCCTGACAGCTTCCTGTTTTCGCGCCTTCTCTGCCTTCCGAACTTCCTTATCCGGGATGGGAATTGCCATCAGATGACCACCCAGGCGAATAAATGTCTCCGGCTGATGAAAGAGCTTTTCGTAATGGGCAAGCTGATCTTTGGTCAGGGAAGAAAAGTCCTCCTCGCCAAGACCGACAATCAGCATATTCCCGGCAGTGATATCGTAGATCTCACCTTCCTCCGTTCGCAATGCCCGATTCAGCGGCAGCTGGTCGAGTTTACCCTCTTCGTTGATGATGATTGCGGCTTTGTCCTCCCACGGATAAACGGCCTCAATCCAGCCACCGACAGCCTGTTGCAGGGGTTCCAAACCTGGCTCAATTTCGATGGTTTTGGGGTAGCACGCAGGCTCAATCAGAAGGACGGTGAGTTTCTCCTGCTGTTCCATGCAGCACCTCCTCAGTCCATCTGAATGGCAGGGATGTTGTACTTGCCGGCATGAAGGGTGGTGCTTTTGAACACCATCAGGGACTGGAGCAGATGGATATCATCCACAGTGATGGGGATGTCATTGCCGGACGCATCCGTGCGGAAAATGATGCCGGGACCGATCAGGAAGTTCTTTTCATTGGTTTCCACGATGGCACGGGGATCAGTACCCAGCTTCAGACCCATACCGGGGAAGTCGATCACCAGATCGGCAATGCCAAAGCAGGGAACGGCGGTGAAGCATTCCTCCAAATCCATGACGGTGATGGGAAACTCCGGGGCCAGCATTGCGTAGTACATAACAGGTTCAGCGGTGGTTTTCTTTGTAGTCTTTTTGTTTGCCATATAGTTCTCCTATCGTTCTTGGTCGCGCTGACGCTTTTTCTGCCACTGCGTCAGCAGTTTGATGATGACATCGTGCATTTGCTTGGGGGTGTAGGACTTGGGAAAGAATTTTCTGAGGTCATTCCCGTCGATGGTGACTTTGCCCAGCTCACTCTTTTTCTCCTCGGACATCATGGCGTACATCGCCATGCGGTCGCAGCCGCCGTCCTGACTGAGCTTTTTCAGACGCTGCGCCTGAGAAAGAGAGGGTGTGGACTGCCCATACTCCATAGCGTCCAGCAGGTTTGTCTGCTCCTCGGCGGAAAGGAACGACAATTCCACAGCCGGGTTGAACGCTATCTTTTTGTTATCCACCATCTCCATGAGTTCCGGGATCAGGTTCGTGAGGTTCACATACCGCTGAACCTGACGTGCACTTTCGCCGGTTTGCTCAGCAATAATCTCGCGGGTTTCTTTCCCTTCCAACTTCCGGCCAAGTTGGCCGGAAGTTAGATCGGAACGATAACCCTGTCTTTTCATGGCGTCCATCTTCATTTTGTAGGCACGGGCACGCTCACTGGGCAGCATGGTTTCCCGCTGGAGATTACTGTCCACCATTGTGATGATGGCAGTATCATCGTCCATCTGGCGGACCAGCACCGGCATCGTTTCCAGTCCCAGAAGCTGGGAAGCATGAAGACGCCTATGTCCGGCAATGATTTCGTAGCCGCCTTCCGGTCGGGGTCGAGCAATTGCGGGAGCCAGCACACCGAATTGTGAGATGCTTTCAACTGTTCGCTGCATCGCCTCGTCATCCACCACACGAAAAGGGTGATCCTTGAACGGGAACAGCTCAGCAATCGGGATTTCCTGTACTTGCTCACTCTGTTTTGCCATTGGGCTGCACCTCCTTTTGTGGGAACAAAATTTGCTTTGCAAGAACCCGTTTCCCACTGCTGATGGATTTTCGACGGTCTGCACCCTGAAGCAGAATAGGAGTACACATCTCCAGAACGCGGCTGTAAATCCGGGCGTGGGCAACATCCTGGGCGCTTTGCATCTGCTTTGGGGTCAGATTGGTTGTAATGATGAGCGGCAGATTGGCTTTGTATCGTTCTTCAATCACCGCGTATACCTGTTCCAGGGCAAACTCCGAATTTCGTTCCACGCCGAGATCATCGATGATCAGCAAATCCACCTTGCCAAAAGAGGCAATATACTGACATCGTTCTTTGACTTGTAAATCGCTCAGCTTATTCAGAATCCAGGTAAAGTTGGTCATCCTGACAGAAACACCCTGATCCAGAAGCCCGTTGGCGATGCAGGCGGCAAGAAAGGACTTGCCTGTGCCCACATCACCCCAAAACAAAAGGCCAAGGTTTTCCGCCTTGACCTGCTTCCAGTTATTCACATAGCGCTTCCCCATCTGCACATAGGGCGTATCCTCTGCTACCCGAAAGTTCCAGTCCAGCAGATGCGTGTCCTGAATGCCTTTCTTTCGGAGTTCTGCGATCTCCATCAGGTGTTGCAGGCTGCGGTATTCTTGCTCCAACATGTTTAATCACTCCTTACAAACTGTCATTGCCATCATAGGTGTACATGCCATGATGGTAGTCGGTATTCCTCTGTGCGTCCTTCCGTGCCCAGCTGCGAATGGTCGCAAGATGATTTTTGTAGGTCTTACCGCAGGAAGCCATGTACTCAGAAAGACGATCAATCCGGGCAGAGTAGTCCCCAGGGAATTGCTCTTTCAAGGATTGAAACTCTGCATCTGACAGAAGCACATTTCGATACAGGCCATAACGATGGCGGGGCGAGCCATTCTCTCTTTCTACTTGTTCATCTGTTATTTTTCTATCTGTTCTTTCTTGTTCTGTATTTCTTTGTGAAGGCTTTTCCTCCGCAGGTTTTTCCTGCACAGGCGTATCCTGCATAGGCTTCTCCCACACAGGAATATCCTGCACTGGATAATCCAGAACTGGTTTCTCCAAAGCAGGCTTTTCCAGTTTAGGCAAACCCTGTTCTGGAGTAGCCGGAACTGGTCTACGGTGGGGCGGAATCTCATAGATGACATACTCACTGTCACCCAAACGGCCCCTCTCGTTTCTGTACCGATGCCGTTCCAGATACCCGGCGGCTTCCAGTTCCTTCAGCCCGGACAGGATACCATCTTTGCCCTCTTTGGAGATGGCAGCAAGCCCACTGACAGAGTAGTTCCAGTTCTTCGGAAGACTCAGGAACATAGAAAGGATTCCTTTGGCTTTGAAGGAAATGGTGTTGTCTCTGAGGTGGTAATTGCACATGGTGGTATAGTTGGCGTTCTTTTCTACACGGAAAACAGGGATAGGCAGCACCTTCTTCCTACGCAGCGGCAATCTGGCATCTATGCAGACTCGCGGATGCGGCTGGCAAGGCGCATAAACAGGAGTTTACCGTTGGGGGTAATCAGGGTGTGGTAGGCAATCTGCCCGTACCCATAGTAGAAGTCCTTCACGATGAACAGCCCCTCGTTGGACTTCTTGGCGTAGGGCATCAGGTAGCCCTTGGCCGTCCTGTACAGGTACTTGTTCTTCAGCATCCACGCGATGAACTGCTTTTCGGGCACCTGAATCTCCTTGGCGGTGGTCCGAATGTTGGTGCAGTCCCCGGCGGTGATAAAGGAATCGAAATACTCCACCTTGGGTTTTGCAGCTTTCACTTCGCTTTCCAGCCGCATCCGCTGGCCACGCTCCTTCAGCATGTCAGAAGTAACCTTGTAAATGATGTCAGGCTCGTTCATCAGTTCATTCAGGAGATTGTCGGTCATATAGCCGCCGGTCTTGCGAATACAGGGCAGCACTTCTTCAAAGACCCAGTGTTCAAACTTCTCTGCGGAGGGCAGCTTGCTGTGGATGATCAGACGGTACAGATCACCTTCGGCAATGTAGGACAGGGTCTGGACACCGCCCGGAGTAAGGGTGTCGCGTTTCGTGACACCCTTGCAATGCCGCTGCAGAGCAGCTCTGGGGTTGGAATAGCCGAGGGCAGTTGCCGCGTCGCTGGCACAGAAGAGGTACTTGTCTCCCTCCCGCAGAATCCGCATCTGGCCAAATTCGGGGTTGTCAAACACTTCGAGGTTCAGTGGTTCGTTTTTGCTCATGTTTCATCCTTTCTTTTCGAGGCTGTTTCGGTGGCTCGATCACCGTGAAATGGTCTTGCTTTCCCGTAGAAAAAAAGAGCGGTTACCAACCACCGAGGAATCTCGGAAGTTCATAACCGCTCTATGTATGTGTTCTCAAGCAGCACCATATAGACAGCACTCCGTAAGCCGGAGTGCCTGTCTACACCTTGGTGCTGTCTATGCTTATTTACTTGGAAATGTGGTAGCTGCGCAGAATATCCTTTAATTTCCGCATATTCTCCAGCAGAATCTGCCGCTCATTTACAGAGCAGTCAAAAAGGATATTCTGTTCCTCGGAGTTCATATTGCTGCCTGTCACAAGAAGATTATTTGCAAGCAGCTCATCCGCCGAGACATTCAAGGCATTTGCAATGTTGATAAAGGATTCCATACTGGGAATTCTTTCTCCACGCTCCAAATAGCTGATGTGAACCCGGCTCACCTGCGCCAGCTCTGCCAGTTCTTCCTGCGAGATTTTGTTTCTTAATCTGTGATATTTCACCCTGGACCCGATACTTTCTATGTCGATCACTGAGACTTTTACCTCCTTATTCAAAACACCAAGGTGATCGACTGTATCGGTTTCTGGCTCTTCGATTCTGGGGAAGGATGCAAGATTGCACCATTTTTGATGCTCCCCGGTGTGTTGCAATCTTGGTTGAAATGTAACCGACAGTTACATCTCCGAGAAAATGTAACTGTCAGTTTGTGGAGTAAATGCAAGATTGCAATTATAATATTTCCATCATATTTCATAGGTAGCATCTTTAGGCCGCTCAGAGAGGAGGTAGCTGAATGATTGATATGTGCGACGGAAAATTGAAGCTGTATTCCGGGGTCACCGAAACGGCTGTTGACTGGCTGTGGTATCCGTTCATCCCGTATGGGAAACTGACATTGCTGCAAGGTGATCCCGGATGTGGAAAATCCACCTTGATGATGAACCTTATAGCAGCGGCATCCAGCGGGAACTGTTCACCAGACGGGAAGAAACTCAAAAAGCCGCTTCATGTCATCTATCAGTGTTCAGAGGACGGTATCAGCGACACAATCAAGCCCCGACTGTTGAACGCTGGCGCTGATTGTAATAATGTCGCGTTTTTGGACGAGGAAACGGACTGGATCACGCTGAATGACGAAAAGATTCGCAGGGCAATCGCTGACTTTAACGCAAAGCTCCTTGTAATAGACCCTGTTCAGGCGTATCTGGGAGAAACGGATATTGCCAGCGCGGCGGCCATGCGAAAAGTGCTTCGCCAACTAGCAGCCTGGGCTGCTATGTATGATTGTGCGGTTGTGTTGATAGGACATCTCAATAAGAAACAGAGTTCCAAAGACCTGTACCGGGGCCTTGGGAGCATTGACCTTGTTGCAGCTGCCAGAAGTGTTCTGCACATCGAACGCCTGCCGGAGGATGAGGATATTGCAGTCATTCATCATGTCAAAAGTAGTTTGACCCAAAAGAGCAAGGATGTGTACTTCACACTGGATGCCAATCATCGGGTGGAATGGCTGGAGCAGCCTTTTGAAGTTCCGCCAGACAAGTCTACAAAACAGATGATCGCAACGAGTATTCTCAAAATGCGATTGGCAAACGGCCCAGCCAAGGCGACGGATATCCTTGAAGAACTGAAAAAAGAGGGCATTGGCGAAAGAACCATTCATCAGGTAAAAAAGCAGTTGGAAATCCGTTCGGTAAAGCGTGACACCGCGTGGTATTGGCTTCTGCCAGAGTCCGAAAGTGGAAGGTGAGTACATGTCGAGGGATCAGGCGAAAGAAGAACTTCGCCAGGTATATCAGAGAGCGGAAGCACGCTATCAAGCGTATATCCCAGCAAAACCAAAGGTCAATCTGTATGGAGACGAGCATGTTTTTCGCGTCTGCGCCTACTGTCGTGTTTCTACGGAAAACGATGAGCAGCTTTCTTCCTTTGAGTTGCAGCAATCCCATTATAAACAGCTGGTGATGGATCATCCCAACTGGGAACTGAAACACATATACGCTGACGAAGGCATTTCCGGCACTTCCCTTAAAAACAGGGATCAGTTCAATGAGATGATTGCTGCATGCAGGCGGGGAGAATACGATCTCATTGTAACCAAAAGCGTATCACGGTTTGCCCGAAATCTGGTTGACTGCATTTCTCTTATTCGTATGCTGAAAGGCCAAGTGCCGCCGGTTGGCGTTTTCTTTGAAACGGACAATCTCTATACTCTGGCAGAGAATACAGAGTTTATGCTTTCTTTCCTTGCTACTTTTGCGCAGGAGGAATCGGTGAAGAAAAGCGAGGCAATGAACTGGTCATTACAGCAACGCTTCAAAGATGGAAAGCTCCTGACCCCTGCGCCGCTGGGATATGACCGGCAGAAAGATGTGACAGGCAGATACATCAAGTATGCACCGCTGATCGTGAATGAATCGGAAGCGAAAATCGTTGTATTCATATATGATGCCTATCTCACGGGATGGTCCATGGAGCAGATTGCATTATTTCTGAAAGATATTGGCGTAGAAACGAAAGCGGGCGGCACGGATTGGAATGCCGGCTCTATTGGCTATATCCTGACCAACGAACGATATTGCGGTAATGTCCTGACTTGGAAAACCTTTACCGCAGACCTGTATGAACACAAGCACCGAAAAAACAGGCAGGACAGAGACCAATATCTCTATACCGACAAGCACACCGCCATTATCCCGGAAGAAAAGTTTGAAGCCGTTCAGGTACTGATGGAGAACAGAAAACACCATGTGCGCGGTGGCTTGCCCGTTATGCATGTCATTGACGAGGGTATCTTCCGGGGGTTCATTCCCATCAATCATCATTGGGTCAATGACGACCCCGGCACTTACTACGATATTTCCAATAGTGTCCGGCAGCAGCCCAATAGAGCGAAACGGATTGAAAAATCATCCCTGAGTGCGTTTGATTTGCAAGGCTATCAGGTAGTAAGGGGGCAGTTCCTTCAAATTCGTTATGAGGGGCCAACGCTGAATATCACAAATGAGCGAATCGCGTTCAACAAATTCTGTATGCAGAAGTTTGACAGCGTTGCTTATGTCCAGCTGCTTCTCCATCCAGCGGAAAGAAAGCTGGCGATCCGCCCCTGCCGGGAATCCGATGCCCACAGTATTCGGTGGAGACCCGACCCAGAGAAACCGCTATACAGCAAAACACTGAACTGCCAGCATTTTGGGAATGCACTCTACTCTATCATGAAGTGGAACCCGGACTACACCTACAAAGTGCGTGGGACATGGGCAAGCCGCCGGGGAGAGCAGATCATTGTGTTTAACCTGCCCAATGCTGTCCCTGTCATGCTGATTCCGGCAGATGATGGTGGTGAGGAAGCAAAGCAGAAAAAGCGAATCACGCTATGCCCGGAGGAATGGGAAAATGATTTTGGCGATGAGTTTTACGAACACACGGTAGAGAATGGCTTTTACTACATAGCACCCAATACCGAGTGGCACTCGCAGGCCAGAAGCGTAGTCGCTCCCGGTGTTGAGCAGTATATGGGGCCAAGTCAAGAACAACTACAAATGACAATCGACGATCTTTTGAGAGGAACGAATAAAATAGATGGAAACAAAGGAAATTGAACACTATTTCGCAGACAGCACCATCCTTCAGGAAAATCCCGAGGAAGCGGAAGAACTGGTCAATCTTGCCGGATATCAGGTGACAAAGGCGGAATTGTTTGCGCACACAAGAGAGCCGGCTATTACAATCTGGGACAGCAGAATCAAGTTCAACATGGCATGTCTACGCCGTTTTCCGGGAGTAACACACATCCAGATTCTAATTCATCCAGAGCAGAAACGGCTTATCATCCGCCCCTGCGACCCGGATGCCCCGGACTCCCTCCGCTGGGCCAGAGGCGGCGGGGAAAAGGAGCTTTCCAATCGAGATCTTCTGTGCAAAATCTTTGCGGCAAAAGTCTTTGACTTGATGGGCTGGAACCCTCAGTACCGATACAAGATGATGGGAAAGCCAGCTGTTTGTGATTCGGAAATGCTGTACCTGTTCAAACTAACGGACTTTGAGCTGTTTGTAAACGGGAAAAAGTCGAAGTCCTACCTTCCGGAGGATTGGCGCAATTACTTTGGAACCCCGGTGGATGAGCACGAAGATTCCTATAAGATCAATTTAGCAGACGGATATATCACAACCAACAAAACATAGGAGGTAGTAACCAATGAGTCAATTTATTCCGATCGAAGAAATGAGCCTGGACGGATATCAGATTGTAAATGCCGGCCTGTTCCATCATCCCGCAAGGAAGTGTGAGGCGACATGCACGGTATGGCCTTCCAGAATCTCTTTTAACAAGCTGGCTCTGGAAAAACTGCATTACTGTGATTACATCAAAATTCAGGTGAATCCCACCACAAAGTGCCTGCTTGTTTGTCCGGTAACTTCATCTGACAAAGACGGCATTCGCTGGATCAAAGGAGAAAAGGAAAAGTTCCTGCGTAATCTGGAATCAAAGGCTTTTGGCGAGCAGTTATACCAGAAGTGGAATCTGGACCCGGACTATACTTACAGATCGGTAGGGCATTTGGTGACAGTGAATCAGAAAGTGATGATATTGTTTGACTTCAGCCATCCCGAAGTGTGGAAGACCTGCAAGTCAGAGGGTACTGCATGAGCAAAACCCATCTCTCGTTCTACCTCAAAGCAAATCGAATCCATATATTTGTAGACGCTCTGCGGTTAATCGGGTCTCCAGCCAACATTTGTTTTATGATCGGAGAAAACGGAAAAACGCTGATTCTGAAACCATATCCGAAGAAAGATTTTCATTCCCATCGCGTTTCGGCGGAAGTCTACAAGGGCAAAAGGAGCATGGAGATCAGCAGCCTGCGGCTTTGCAGAATCATGGCGGAAATGCAGCAGTGGAATACCAGCTGCTCTTACCGGGTGCCGGGAGTTATCATGCCCCGGCAGCAGATATGTGTTTTCTATCTCGATCAGGCGGAGCCAATCAAGCCCGTGTAAAAAGCTGCACCACCATTTCATGTGATACTGCTCCTCACGCCGCTATCACTATAACACCATCCGAGGCTTGCAACAACACTTCATTTCATTCGACTATTTTTTGTTGACTTAATATCACCGTGGTGATATTATAAAGAAAAAACGAATGGGAGGAACTGCCGATGGAGAAACTGATAACGCTGTATCATGGTTCGGAGCAGCTTGTGGAGGAGCCGACTTTTGGAAAAGGGAAAAAGAACAATGACTTCGGCTTGGGCTTCTACTGCACGAAAAGTGAAGATCTGGCAAAGGAGTGGGCCGTGTCCTCTCTCCGAAACGGATTTGCCAACCGCTATACACTGGACACGGAGTATCTGAACATTCTGAATCTGAACAGCCCCGATTACACCATTCTGAACTGGATCGCGGTCTTGGTGGAGCATCGTCTGTTTTCCATCAAGACCCCTGTGGCCCGGAGGGCCAAGTGCTATCTGATTGACCATTTCAGCGTGAATGTAAACGCCTACGACCTGATCACCGGCTACCGCGCTGACGATTCCTATTTTGACTATGCAGAATCCTTCTTGAACAACGGAATCTCTGTGGAGCAGCTTGCAAGGGCTATGCGCTTGGGAAAACTGGGGGAGCAAATCGTCATCAAATCTCAGTTTGCATTTTCGAGACTCCATTATGAAGGCTTTGATGTGGCAGAGAAAGAGAAATACTATGTCCTCCGCAAAGCAAGAGACGATGAAGCGAATCAGCTTTATCTTGACATGCTGGAAGAGGAGAACGATGGCCTGTATATTCAGGACATTATGAGAGGAGGTGTCCTCAACGATGACCCACGCATACCAAGAAATCTATCTGAGTAAGGCCCAATCCATATTGGGGGATGCCTTTGACTATGCGATCAATATTTGCATCATTCCTGGAGACAGCTTTGTAAAACTATTTGTTGCCAGCACGATCAGCAGGCGAATGGAGAATGGCGAACCGGACTATCTGGCTGGGAAAAGCGGCATTGAAGTGGCAATGGATATTCTTGTGGAAACAACCGGAAAAGCGCCGGAGGCTTTGCCGCAGGACCACTATGGCCGTTCCAGAGAATACTGGATCGGCTGGGCAGTCGCGTATTATCAGTGGTTTTCCGGCAGAAGGTACAGCGACATCTTCAAGGCAGTTACCTTTGAAGACTTGCAGAAGATGTACTACACCCTCCACGAAGCGGACATTACAAAATTTGCAGGTCTTATGGATGCCCGGATGCGGGAGTTCTTTACCGACACCAATTTGAAGCGTATCCGCACTGCCTACGGCTGCACACAGGCAGAGCTGGCCAAGCGATCCCAGGTCAGCCTCCGTTCCATCCAGATGTACGAACAGCGCAACAAGGACATCAACAAAGCCAGCGCCGAAACCGTTCTCAGGCTTTCCAGAGTTCTTGGATGTACAATGGAGGATTTGTTGGAAAAGTAACCGGCATTGCAGTAAGAAAACCACATCAGCCATCCATGGGTCGGTTGATGTGGTTTTGGACATTATATTGGATATCCATCAAGGGTGTCGCGTTTCGCGGCACCCTTCAATTCATGATACTTCATGTTCGTGAGTGCAGCACTGAGTATTTCTTCCCCATGGTATCTTGGATTCAGCCAATCAGCAGCTGCCTCCCGAGGCAGGATGACGGGCATCCGGTCGTGGATCATGGCAATATCGTCAGACGGAGTGCGGGTAAGAATCGTGAATACTGGCAGATTATTTTCAAAGCGGTAGATCCCTGCCAACAGCATACCACTGGATTCTTTTGGCGCAATCGCGTATTTTGCCTTCCCGTCAGGCGTGTCCTGCCATTCAAAATAGTGAGAAGCCGGAATCAGGCACCGGCGATGTGCCATGCCGTCTGCAAAGATGGCCTTTTGCGCGGCGGTTTCGCTGCGGGCATTGAACAGCAGTTTCCCATTCGGAAGGTGATACCCCCAGAACATTCCAAAGGGTTGGGGCTTCAACTCCCGGTTGCTGGCAATGACAGCAACAACATCACCGGGGCTGACTTCGCCGGTTTTCACAGATACATTCCTGGTTTCAAGGTTTTCTAAGATCTTGCGGAGCATAGCTGTTTCGCTGTCCTCCGGTACATAGAATCTGCCGCACATACATTCACCCCCATAAACAAAACAGGACGGTGAATAAAACCGCCCCAATATTACTATCATAGCATGACGCAGAATCGCCGTCAACATATACTTGCCGGAAAATGCGGATTTCTCCTGTTTGAACAGAATGTTCTGTACTATTTTATCACATATTCCATCTTGCAATTCAGGCTTTTTATAGTACCATGTAGTTACAGAAAAGGAGTGGGTCCAATGATCATGTAACTCCCGGATACCTGAGGAAGGATATCCAATCTGCAGAAAGCGAGGTCAAATCGACGATGCTAGATACCAAGAGTGAATAACAACCCTCAGTATTGGAAGGACGATACTGAGGGTTGTTATTTTCCCTATTAGCACATCGTATATGGACCAAGACGAAACAAAGGTGAAGAAAATGAAGTATATTCTGTACCGTTCCTTTGGGGACTTGGACAAGGACATCAAAAAGCACGAACTGGTTGCCGTGGAGATTGGCGGGAGTATCGACGAAGTGACCAATGCACTCATCAAGGATGTAGCGGAGGATCTGGCAGAAATGCCTGAGTATGCGCACTGTGAGATCGCCGCCTATGCACCCGAGCTGATTCACAACTTCCGGCGTGTTAAACGGTATCAATATGAAATGCAGGGAATGGTTTCTCCTCCTCGTGCAAAGGAGAACATTCTGATCGACTACGGGATTGTGGAAACCGAGGAGTGAGAAACAACCCTCAGCTCTTGTTAGCGATACTGAAGGTTCTCTATTTGCCCAAACGGCATATCGGTTTTGGAATCAAAGGGTGTCGCGTTTCGCGACACCCTTGCTGACCGGCTATGCCTTCTCTGAATCGGCAGTTTGGCTATCCAGCCATCTTCTGACCTTATAGGCGGATTCGGCAACCATCTTGATATCCTCCAGAGGCAGCCGAAGCAGTTCCCTGTAAAGCCTGTCCATTTTCATGCCTTTATCCGCTTCATCAACATAGAAGAGAACCTGCGGGCAAATTTCCAGCGTATGAATGATTTCCGTGAGCAGATCATACGCGATATTGCCCTGACCGCTTTCTATCTTGCGGACAGTGTGGATATCGATGTCTAACTCATCAGCCAGATACTCCTGATCCCATTCTTTTTCTTCACGGGCTTGCTTGGCGAGCAACCCCAGAAACTGTTTCGCATAATTCAAATCATAATCCACAAGCGAACACCTCTGCTTTCAGTATAGCAGATGGTTCAAAACATTTCATTTCATATCTGCCTGTATTTTGCCGCTCTGAATACCACGACCCTTCTTACATTGGATCATCGCACCATCGCCTGTTCGGTGCTACACAATCATAATAATCATCATAATTATCATAATCATCCCAAAAATTGGGGTTGCATTCAGAGGGATCGATTGGATTGCTGATGGCCTCCTTGGGGATTGCTTCTGTTAACAGCCAGACAAGGTTGAGAGCGCAATCAGCCCTCTCAGTGCGCTGGTGCTCATGATTGAATTCATAAAAGGCGATACTGGCGAGGCCATTGATCAGTCCACTTACATCTTGTAAGGATTGGAGTCTCAGATCGACCTCTGTAGTTCCAAACTCCTTCTTGAGGAAGTAACGCTGCTCTGCTGTGATTTTCAAAATGATAGGTCCCCATACTGTAGGGTCAATCATGGTATATACCTCCTAATGAGTTTTGTTGATTTACGCTTCGTTTTGGGGATATGAAAAAGGGTGTCGCGTTTCGCGACACCCTTTCGAGAAAAGCATATTGATTTCTGTTATGGTATTTGAGCCTTGAGGATTTGTCTGTACTTTGCGTAATGGCTACTCAGAACATAGTCGATGACGCACTGCTTTGGGATGTGGTACTCGCCACGAATTTTGAAGCTCTTAACAGTTTTGTTTTGAAGCAGCCGTCTGGCCTGAACCTCTCCCAAACCGCCGAGCATTTTGCGAAACTCGTTTAGGGTTACGACATCGTCGTACTGGCTCCAGTAGGCTTCATAGTATTTTCTGCTCTGCATGAAATCTCCTCCTTGTCTGGTAAGCTTTGGGGTGCATATCCGCTCAAAGATCCCTCCAACTCATCAAAATCCGCATCAAATCTTTTCAAATGTCTATTCGCGTCTTCGATGTCGGTTTCCAAAGAAATCCGAACAATTCAATTAGAAATTCGAATTGGATGGCATAATTGCGGTGAAATACCGTCATAAATACTGGCAGCTTGAGGTTGCTATCTTACGCTACTGTAGGAATAAGGGATAGCACTTAAAATCCACCTGAAGCGATTCAGTACCGGTTCGAGTCCGGTTAGCGGCACCAAACCAATATAATCCGAACCAAATCTTCCCCATGGGAGATGGGTTCGGATTATTCGTTTTCTTCGGGAGATTTGAGGAAACACATTTCCGAAACGGTGTAGTAAAGCGCCCGGAATCCAAGCCGAGAGGGCCAAGAAAAAAGAAGCAGATTTAGATAGTTGCTCTACAATTGAAATCAGATCAGATTTTGAAGTTCACGCATTTATACTAATTCTTAATTAAAGCATTTAATTATCCAATTGCGTCCAGTAATGCTGGAAATAACATCGTTGGATAATGAGCATAAGCTTTCAAAGAAAGAAAAGCGAAAGCACAATCAAGCCAAGCGGCAAACATGGGGCGTGGTAAGCCCCGTCACCCGAAAACCGATCAGCAGCAGGGCATATAATCGAAGAAAAGCGCAGGATTGGCGAAAGGATGCCGCTGATTCTTAAGTGCGATCAGGAAAGGAGTCACCGCTATGACCAACTATGAAGCAATGCAATCCATGTCTCCCGAACAGATGGAGGATATTCTGGATCAGATTTATCTTGCCGGTCTGAATAACGGAATGTATGCTGCCCGTCAGGACGATGACAGTATTCTGGACGCGAATCCCTTTGACCTGCGCTGGCTGAAGAAATCCGCAGAGAAAGCAACTCGATTTGAAACAGATAAGGAAGGTGATGACTATATGCTTTGTGCTCTGTGTGAGGCAATCTTTCGGAATGCAGGGATTCCCGAACAGGAATGATCCTTCACTAAAACAAATACGCTCCCAAATATGAACTTGCAATTTTTAACCACAAGTTGAATGACAAATCAATAATACTGTGATATAGTATTTTCAGAAACCAAGAACAACACTTTGCAGAAAGGAACAGCGTCATGAAAGCCAATACTTCTACGACCCGCAATATGAGTGAACGGCAGGCTATTTTCCAGTTTGAGGAACATAGCTTTGCGAAGCACGCTCATTTTCGAGATAAGCAGAAGTTTCGGTATAGTATGAACGCCTAGAGCCTATCTGGGCATCGTCCTGTCTGAATGATAGAAAGCCGCTTGTCTTGAGTGTGAGGCAAGCGGCTTTTCGTACCCTATGGTCAAAATCATTCGGAACAGGAGGTGTAAATGATGAACATTCCCACCATTGATCTGGCACTGACCGGTGCCAATATTGTAAGACTGCGGAAGTCTGCTGGGCTTTCCGTTGCAGACATACAAATTGTCTTTGGGTTCCATTCCCCGCAGGCGATTTACAAGTGGCAGAGTGGAGCTGCGCTCCCGACTGTCGATAATCTGATCGTTCCTGCAGCACTCTTCGGTGTGCGCATTGATGATATTCTTGTTACAACCAATTCCTAATGCAGGGAGGAAACTCCCTGTGAATCTGGTCCGTTCGTCTAAATGGTAAGGGCATAGCCCTTTCAAGGCTGTAATGCGCGGTTCAAGTCCGGCACGGATCACCATATGGTGCCTTCGTCTAATGGATATGACACCAGCCTCTCAAGCTGGAAATATGGGTTCAACTCCCGTAGGCATCACCAAAGTATTCAAATGGAACTGTAGCTCAAGGGTTGAGTGCGGCCCTGGAAAGCCGCGTGATGCTGGTTCGAGTCCAGCCAGTTCCAGCGAACTGAAACAGCTCTCCGGGAGCGACTGCCGCAGCGGAATGATGCCGTGACAACCTTGGTTTTGATACGGCTGGCGCTGGATTATGTCGACGATTTGGACGAGGCGGTGGAAATCGCCAAAGCCTATGATATGCACGACTCCGCAGGAACCTCCTACTACTACATGGCGGCCGATGCCAGCGGACGCAGCGCGATTTTTGAGTGGGCCAATGGCACCGATGACACCGACCTGGACGGTTCTGCGCGGCAGTTGGTGATCACCTATAACGACCGGGATTCCTACATCGGACAGGCGGAAGGAGACAGCGACTTCCAGTGGGTGACCAATTTTGTCATTCAGCCCGGCTACTATGACAACGAGGAAGACATGAAGGACCTTGACCGCTATCAGCACATTTACGAACGGCTTGCCGGGATCGAGGGCACCGTGGCGGACGAGAAGGGAGCTATGGATATTCTGGCTTCCGTGGGGCGCAGAAGCTGGAACAGCAACGGCGAACACCTGACTGTCCACAGCGTGATCTATAATCTTTCTAAAAAAAACAGTTTACTGGATGCCAAATGAGAACTATAATGATCCTGAGGCGTGGTTCACATTCTCATTGTGAACCAAAATAGAAGCACTCAGGAGGAAATTCTTATGGATGAAAGACTGAACCACTTATTTACCCCCTGGAAAATTGGAAATGTGGAGATCAAGAACCGCATTGTCATGACCTCCATGGGCGGAACCGACCTGTTCGGCTGGATGGAAGTGAACCACTTCGACAAGGCCGGCGCGAAATTCCTGATGGAGGTGGCGAAAAACAACGTGGGCCTGGTGCTGCCCGGCTGTCAGCCGGTGTACAACCCCATGCTCGGTCAGTGGCTCCACAAAAATAAGAAAATGTACGATGATCTGGCAAAATGGATGCCGGAATTCCACAAGACCGGGGCCAAGCTGTTCGTCCAGCTCACCGCGGGCTTTGGCCGCTCCTTCACCGTCAGCGAAATGATGGAGACGCTGTACAACAACAAGGCTCTGCGGGTGCTGTCCAAGCCCTTTATGGACTTAGACAAGATCACCGCCTCCGCCAGCCCTTCGGAAAACCGCTGGTCGGATAAACTGCCCTCCCGGGAAATGACGAAAGCGGAGATTCAGGAGATCATCGATTCCTTCGCCAAGAGCGCCGCTCTGCTGAAAAAGGCCGGGGTGGACGGCGTGGAGGTTCACGCGGTGCACGAGGGCTATCTTCTCGACCAGTTCACCCTGAAATATGTCAACCAGCGTACCGACGAATATGGCGGAAGTTTGGAAAACCGCTACCGCTTCGCGGCGGAAATCGTCAAGGCCATCAAGGCGGAGTGCGGTCATGATTTCCCCGTGTCCCTGCGATACAGCGTGGTTTCCAAGACCAAGGGCCTGCGGCAGGGCGCTCTGCCCGGCGAGGACTACGTGGAAGCGGGCCGGGATATGGCGGAGTCGGAGATCGCCGCGAAATTCTTACAGGACGCGGGCTACGATATGCTCAACTGCGACAACGGCACCTATGATGCCTGGTACTGGGCCCACCCGCCCATCTATATGCCGGAAAACTGCAATCTGGAGGATGTGAAGCACATCAAGAAGTTTGTGGATATTCCGGTGGTCTGCGCGGGGCGCATGGTGCCGGAGACGGCCGCCGAGGCCATTGCCGCCGGGGAAATCGACGGCGTGGGCTTTGCCCGGCCCTTCCTGGCCGATCAGGCCTGGGTCACCAAGCTGATGGAGGGCAGGCCCGAGGATATCCGGCCCTGCATTCTGTGCCACAACGGCTGCTTCAATATGTGCCACTACAAGGGCGTGCCTAACGATCAGGATCTTTCGGACTCTTTGCATCTGGCCCGCTGCGCCGTCAACGCGGAGACCATGCAGTGGGATAAGCACTACATCAAGGAAACGAAAAATCCTCAGACCGTCCACATCATCGGCGGCGGTATCGGCGGCATGGAAGCTGCCCGGGTGCTTGCTCTGCGGGGCCATAAGCCCATTATCTACGAAAAGAGCGATAAGCTGGGCGGCACCTTCATCGCCGCCAGCGCGGAGAGCTACAAGGGAAAGCTCCGGGATTTGCTGGCATGGTACATCCGTCAGATGGAACAGCTTCATGTGGAAGTTCATTTCGGCGAGGAAGTATCCGATCTGTCCGCCTTGGAGGGACAGCAGGTGATTGTTGCCACCGGCTCCACCCCCAGAGTCCTGCGGGGCGTGCCGGGTCACGAAAAAATGATCGAAGCCTGCGAATATCTCATCGGCACTCCGGTGGGACAGAAGGTGGCGGTCATCGGCGGCGGCCTGACTGGCTCGGAGATTGCCTATGAGCTGGCCTTGCAGGGAAAAGAAGTGACCATCGTGGAGATGAAGGATGATTTGGTGTCCCAGAAGGGCGTGTGCCTTGCCAACAGCTCCTACCTGCGGGAGTGGTTCGCCCTGCACGAGGTACCGGTGTATCTAGAAACCACTTTGAAGGAAGTGAAGGACGGATGCATCATCTGCACCGGCAAGGATGGCGAAGTTACGATCCCCTGTGACAGCGTCATCTGCTCGGCAGGCTATCTGCCCGCGCCCATTGCCAAGGAGGGCGGAAAGGTCCATCTGGTGGGCGACTGCCGGAAGGTGGGCAACCTGAGAAGTGTAATCTGGCGGGCCTATGAGGTCGCCATGGCAATCAAATAAGGAGGAAAACAATGAAGCTAACACAGGAACAACAGGAAATTCTGAATGGCAGCCGGGGCGAAACCATGGCAAAGGTCATGGAGACCCTGGTGCGCTACGGTGAGCTTTACGACTCCGACACCATGATCCCCGTCACGGGAAAAAATAACCATCTGGTCACGTCCTTTGGCTTGAAGGCCCTGACCCCGGTGTATGAGCTGATGGATCAGCTCATCGCGGAGGGGGCCGTTTCCGGCACCAAATTCTCCGCCGACCCCCGGCCTCTGGACAAGAACGTACCCAGCAGCTTTTTGCAGAACATCATTTTCAACCACTTCATGTACAGCAAGCAGGACTTTTATGAGGATCAGCTACAAAAGCTGGGCCTGATGGAGAAGGACGCCTTCACCTGCACCTGCTACATGGACGAGGTGGGCAACATCCCGAAAAAGGGCGACATTTTGTCGTGGTCGGAATCCTCCGCCGTGGTCTACGCTAACTCGGTGCTGGCGGCAAGGTGCAACCGCAATTCCGGCATCATCGACCTGATGGGGGCCATCTGCGGCTTTGTGCCCCGGTTCGGCCTGCTGACCGACGAGGGCCGGAAGGCCAAGTGGATCGTGGAAGTGCACACCACCAAGAAGCCGGAGGCCCAGCTTCTCGGTTCTGCCATCGGCATGAAGGTCATGGAGGATGTGCCCTACATCAAGGGGCTGGATAAGTGGCTGGGGTCGCTGGATGACGATGCCAAAGCCTACCTCAAGGACATGGGCGCGGCTACCGCTTCCAACGGCGCGGTGGGCCTATACCATGTGGCGGGCATCACCCCGGAGGCTGTGGAGCAGGGCGAAGACCTGATTCTCCCCGACGCGCAGGTTTACGTCATTGACGACACAGAACTCCAGCGGGTGTATGAGTCTTACCCCGTGATCTGGAAGAACCGGGAGGCTACCCCCAAGCTATGCTTCATGGGCTGTCCCCACATGAGCCTGCACCAGCTTATCGACTGGACGGAGCGGGTGGAGCAGGGCCTGAAAGCTGCCGGGAACAAGAAGGTGGTCATTCCCACAGTGTTCACCGCCGCCCCCGCTGTCATTGAGAAGTTCAACGCCACCCCCTATGCTACCCGGCTGAAGGAAACCGGCGTCATTGTGTCCTACATCTGCCCGCTGATGTACATGAATAACCCTCTGAGCGGCAAAATTCCCGTTATCACCTCCAGCAACAAGCTGCGCACCTATACCAGCGCCCGCTATTACACCGATGACGAAATTCTGGCCCAGATCACGAAGGGAGGCAACTGATATGAAGCAATTTATCGGACGTGTGGTTGCGAAGGGCACGGTCAGCGCCCCTGCGCTGGTGTCCCACGGAGGCCTGAACACCCTGGCCTCCTTCCAGAAGGCGCTGCAATTCGGCGACAAGAAGGCCACCTGCGGCGATCAGAACAACCCTGACCTTTACGGCAAGCAGATGGCTGGAAAGGCTCTGTGCCTGCCCAGAACCATCGGCTCCACCACCGGCGGACTGGTGCTGTACTGCGCCTGTTCCATGCACCGGCAGCCGGCCTGTATGCTGTTCTCCGAGCCAATCGACTCGCTGGCGGCGGCGGGTGCTATTTTGCAGGATGTGTGGCTCACTGATGTGTCCATGCCCGTCATTGACTGCCTTGGTGAGGAGTTCCTGAATTACGTCCAGGACGGAATGACCGTGACCGTAAAGGAAAACGGTCTGGTGGAAGTGGATTGATAAAAAGTCAAAGGGGCTGTAAAAAAGTCCCCCTGCAAGCGGTTAAAACACGGGCCTTTTATGTCGTGGGTTTGCGGGGACGCAGCAGAAAAAACACATCCACCGGCTTCGCCGGTGGATGTGTTTTTTCTGTGTACGTCGCGGCACGCCCTTATTGAATGTCGATCCGCTCGTACAGCTCCGGGGGCGCTTCGCTGCTGTGGAGCAGCCGGGACATTGCCTCCACCATTCTGCTTTCGACGGCGGGATCCTGAATCGGGTTTTCTTCTCTCGGATCTGTTTGCAGATCGAACAGGAGATCGCCGTACTTCAGATGATCGTCATACATATAACAGGTGTTCTGCGGAGAGGACTCCGGGGTGGCGGGAATCTTCATGACGGGAGCGCCTTTGGTAAAGGAGAAGGCATCGGACAGCGTTCTGTCCGCCTCTTTCAGCTCCTTTAGGGAGAACATCTCAAACATATGCAGAGGCAGCAGCGTGTAATTATTCAGATGTCCCTCGCTCTTCATCCTGCCGGAACGCATATAGACATAGCGGCCGTCCGTGATATTCACGTGCTTCCCGAAATAGCCGAACAGAATGTAGTCATGGATTTTCTCGCCGCTGGCGACCACGGGCAGCATGGACTTCCCCTGCATGGTGCCGGGGGGCGTGATCCCAAAGAAATCCAGCAGGGTCGGCGCGATATCGATGGTCTGGCAGAGGGTATCGCAGCGGGTTCCGGCTTTCACGGTTCGCGGTTCCCATAGGAAAAACGGGGTATGCACGATCTCGTCATACATGGGCATATAATTTTTGCCGAAATAGCCGTGTTCGCCCAGCATATAGCCATGGTCGGTGTTGACGATTACCATGGTGTCCTTCCACATATCGTGCGCGTCCAGGAAATCCAGCAGCTTGCCCAAATAGGTATCCAGCATGGACAGTACGGCACGGTAATTGACCCGGGCCTGGTGAACCTTATCCTCGTCCCCCGGCTGAACCTGACCGTAATAGGGCCAGTCAAATTCCAGGGGCGCGTCCTCGTTTTGGTTCGTCTCCTTCCGGCATCATCTTTCCATGTGAGAATCATCTGGAACATGCCGTTTTGTTCCCGCAAATGACCTGTAACCATGTTCAAACCTCCTGTTCAGTGGTATCGGCGGCCTCCGTATGGCTATATGGTAGCACTGGAACAGAATTCGAGCAAGTTTGTCGCCCGACGCTCTCGTTTTCCATAAAGGCAATTACATTAACCTTTGGAATTCGGTAAGCCCTGCCAATCCGAAAATGCTTGATCTGGTTGGTCATCAAAAGCTGATATACCGTTCTCTCACAGACACCAAGCATCTCGCAAAGCTGCAAGGTGGAAACCACATCAGGGTAATCCTGAAAGAGCTGGGCATAATTATTACGGTTCTTTGCCAAAAAAGCTCTCGGTAACACCGGGGGCTTTTTGGGCAGCCGGCCGTGCCTTCTGCGCGCCCATTTCCTCCTTAAATCCGGCAGACGCGAAATAAGGTGAAAAATAGTACTTAAATTGTAAACTTTCTATGAACGAGCGTAAAAATGTGCGCACATCGCTTGCGCTCCTGGAAAATAAGTGATTTAACTTGTTTAATAAACAGCACTTGTTTAAACAAGTTAATCATAGTGTATACAAATGCGTAGAATAATATGGTTTCTGCCGGGGTTCGCTTGCCCGGGACATCGCGGAAACAGGGGAAAGGCGGCACG
>ULWC01058852.1_pt1 | contig 21569 bp, 19 predicted proteins | sample 1959931 | NCBI WGS metagenome assembly ULWC01 (sample SAMEA4835801, study PRJEB28245) | human gut metagenome | biome: gut microbiome; material: fecal sample | place: Denmark | collected 2008
CCACAAAGTGACTGCCGTTGATGTGATCGCCGACAAGGTCGATAGGATAAACCGTCGCGAGTCCCCGATCCAGGACGAGTACATTGAGAGGTTTCTCCGCGAGAAGCCACTCGACCTCACCGCCACGCTTGACGGTGAGGCCGCCTACAGGGACGCGGACTTCGTGGTGATCGCCGCTCCCACTAACTACGACCCGAAGAAGAACTTCTTCGACACGTCGCACGTGGAGGAGGTGATCGACCTCGTGCTGAAGGTTAATCCCGATGCAGTGATGGTCATCAAGTCCACCGTCCCTGTGGGCTACACCGCCTCTGTGCGGGAAAGGTTCTCGTACAGGGAACGCCTCGCCGACGGCACGATGAGGGTGGTGGTGCCAAACATCATATTCGCTCCTGAGTTCCTGCGTGAGTCCAAGGCGCTCTATGACAACCTCTATCCGAGCCGCATCATCGTCGGCTACGACAGGGGAGACTCCGCTCTCGAAGAGGCTGCCGGCACTTTTGCCGCACTCATCAAGGAAGGCTCTCTGAAAGAGGATGTTCCGGTGCTGTTCATGGGTTCCACGGAGGCGGAGGCGGTGAAGCTGTTCGCCAACACCTACCTTGCCCTCCGCGTCAGCTATTTCAACGAGCTGGACACCTATGCGGAGATGAAGGGACTCGACACGAGGTCCATCATAGACGGCGTGTGTCTGGATCCTCGCATCGGCTCGCACTACAACAATCCGTCCTTCGGCTACGGCGGCTATTGCCTCCCGAAGGACACCAAACAGCTGTTAGCGAACTACGCCGACGTGCCGGAGAACCTTATCCAGGCCATTGTGGAGTCCAACCGCACCAGGAAGGACTTCATCGCCGACCAGGTGCTCCAGAGGGCCGGCTATTATTCGGAGAACAGCCAGTACGACAGCGCCCGCGAGAAGAAATGCGTGATCGGGGTCTACCGTCTCACGATGAAGTCCAACAGCGACAATTTCCGCCAGAGCGCCATCCAGGGCATCATGAAGAGGATCAAGGCCAAGGGTGCCGAGGTCATTGTCTACGAGCCTACGCTGGAGGACGGCGCGTCCTTCTTCGGCAGCAAGGTGGTCAACGACATCGCCGAGTTCAAGTGCCGCGCCGACTCCATCATCGCCAACCGCTACGACAGCGCCCTGGACGATGTCCGGGCCAAGGTCTACACCCGCGACCTCTTTGAGAGAGACTAGCCGCCTACTTCACCGTAATACCTATTAATCAAAATTATTTTCCATAATGCTGTCGATCCGCAAGATAGTTGACTCGTACTTCTTGAAGCGCACGTTCCCGTACTGGTGCGTGCTGCTTCTGGACAGTGCCATTCTGTTTTTGTCCGGAGTGTTCGTCTATTGGTGCTTCAACCGTAGCACCGCCCTGCAGCTGAACTTCTGGCCGTTGACCTACCTGATGCTGCTGTGCGTCGGCGTCCACTTCATATTCTTTGCCATCTTCCGGACATATTCGGGAATCATCCGCTACTCATCGTTCAACGACCTCATCCGTGTGGCGCAGGCGATGGGATGCTCCGCATTGGCGGTGATAGCCGTTCATTTCTTCACGAACAGCTGCCCGTCTCGGGTGTTCGCCCACGTGCAGGTGCGGCAGATCCTGATCGCGGAAGCCATCGCGACCGGCTTGATGTGGCTGCTTCGAGTTTCGATCAAATGGGTCTATGACACCTATTTCCGGACGGAGGGTGCGAAGAATGTCTTCATCTATGGCATCCGCGCCGGCGGCATCGGACTCGCGAAGGCGATCCGCAGCGAGAAACCGATGCACTACCGTCTCCGAGGCTTCATCTCCCACGATCCGGCGCTTGGAGCCAACGGCACGCGCCTGATGGGCGAGCCGGTCTACGAGGTTGACGCCAGTCTGCCGGATGTGATCCGCCGCAAGGGGATCGCCGCCGTGCTGGTCGCTCCGGGCCGCATAGACCGTTTCCGCAACGACACGGCTCTTCAGGACTACATCCTGCAAAGCGGCGCAAGAATATTCTCGGCCAACAATGTCGTTGACACCGAGCATGATGCGATCAAGGGAGCGCCGACCTTGAAGGAGGTCAGCATCGAGGATCTTCTGCCACGTGACGAGATCTGCGTCGATCTGGAATCCGTGGCCGAGTCCCTCCGTGGGAAGCGCATCCTGATCACCGGTTCCGCCGGAAGCATCGGCAGCGAGATAGTGCGCCAGGTGGCGTCGTTCAGCCCGTCGTCCCTTATGCTGATCGACTCCGCCGAGACTCCGCAGCACGACATCCGCAGGATGATGGCGCATGACTTCCCATCTGTGCCATGCGCCACCGTGGTGACGTCGATCACCAAGGCTGACAGGATGGAGAACATATTCAAAACGTTCCTTCCTGAATATGTCTTCCACGCCGCAGCGTACAAGCACGTTCCGATGATGGAGGACAACCCTTGCGAGAGCATCCAGAACAACGTCCTCGGCACGAAGATCCTGGCCGACCTTTCGGTCAAATACGGCGTGCGCCGCTTCGTGATGGTGTCCACCGACAAGGCGGTGAACCCGACGAACGTGATGGGATGCAGCAAACGAATATGCGAGGTCTATGTGCAGAGCCTCAACAAGGCGGAGCGTGACGGCGTGGTGAAGGGGCAGACCCAGTTCATCACCACGCGCTTCGGCAACGTCTTAGGCTCGAACGGCTCCGTGATCCCGATTTTCGAGCGCCAGATCAAGGCCGGCGGTCCGGTGACGGTGACGGACCCCAACATCATAAGGTACTTCATGCTGATTCCCGAGGCCTGCGAGCTGGTCCTTGAGGCCGGCACGAAGGGCGAGGGCGGCGAGATCTTCGTCTTCGACATGGGCAAACCGGTGCGCATCGCCGACCTGGCGCGTCGCATGATCGAGCTGAGCGGGGCGAAGGGCGTGGAGATCAAGTACACCGGCCTGAGGGACGGGGAGAAGCTCTACGAGGAGGTCCTGAGCGAGTCGGAGGCGACGAAGCCGTCGTTCCACGAAAAGATCCGCATCGCCTGTGTCCGTGAATATGACTGGTCCGATGTGAGCCGCGAGATAGACGCCCTGATCGCCCAGTCCCACACCTACGACGACATGGCCGTGGTAGCCTCCATGAAGCACCTAGTCCCCGAGTACATCTCCAACCACTCCAAGTACACCGTCCTTGACCACAAGGCGTGAGTTTGGCTCTGTGTGCCATAGGATATTGTTTCAATAAGCAATTTGGAATTGTATTAAAAAAACATTACGACTTTGAAATGATATTTTTAAACCATTAAATATACTTTAATGTTTTTTCTTATATTTGCAAAGTAAACTTTGCTCTTATGGATAAACAGATTATAAAAAAACTAATAATAGAGAAGCAAAGGGCCATTCCGGAATTCTTTATTTTTCGAAGGGAAATCCAGTTTGATACTCATGCAAACTATGTGCTTGTCGGTTTAAGGCGTGCTGGAAAATCCTTTATGATGTATCAGGATGCCCAGAATATGATGAAGAGTCCAGGGCTGACACAAGAAAACATACTCTACATAAATTTCGAGGATGAAAGGTTGTCAGATATTTCTTCAGACAGTTTGGGAGAAATATTGGATGCCTATTTCGAGTTATATCCAGAAAAAAAGCCACTGATATACCTTGATGAAATACAGGTTGTTTACGGGTGGGAAAAATTTGCAAGAAGACTTGCAGATTCTAAGTATAGAGTTATGATTACTGGCAGCAATGCTAAGATGCTCAGCAGTGAAATAGCAACTACACTTGGTGGCAGATATATTCCAAAGGAAGTTTTTCCATTTTCTTTTAGAGAGTATCTAGAGTACAAAGGCATAGAATTGGACAGAAATTGGATATATGACCAAGGTGCTTGCTCTCAGATATCAAATACTTTCGATCATTATTTCACTAATGGCGGCCTTGCAGAATCTTTCAATCTTGAAGATAAGAGGGAGTATCTGAATTCATTATGTCAGAAGATACTGCTTGGCGATATAGTGGAGCGGAATAAAGTGCGCAATGCACGTGCTTTTCGTCTTCTCACAAGAAAATTGGCAGACAGTGTGATGCAACCGTCATCCCTCAGCAGGTTAAAACATATTATTGATTCCAGCGGAGATAGCATAAGCCTGCCTATATTGAAAGATTATTTGGAGTATTTGGAAGAGTCCTACCTGTTTTTCTCTATCCCGAATATGAGTTCATCCATATCGGAGCAGTCCACAATCCGGAAAAGATACATTGTGGATAATGGATTGCTTAACTTGTTTCTTTTCAGTGGAGAAACGAAGTTGTTGGAGAATATAGTAGCATGTAAATTAATCAGAAAATACAGAAACACACCCGAAGAAACGCAGGTTTACTATTATAATAAAAACGTAGAGATAGATTTTTGTATTCCGTCTGCCAAAATGGCAATACAAGTATCTTACAGTTTAGCAGATAATGCGACTTATAGGCGAGAACTAGGCGCACTGGAAAAGTTCTTGAACGTCTATCCGGATTTTACCGCAATAGTCATCACCAGAGATAATGAGCAAACTATCGACATAAATGGGCATCACATCAATGTAATGCCTATATGGAAATGGTTATGTCTGGAATAGTGCACTCAAGCGGTGCATTTTTACTACAGAATCCGCACTCAATGAGTGAAATTTGTTATATTTGCGAGCAACGTTCTTCTATAATCAGATGCGAGTAAGGAATGATGTGATATCCTCCCGTATATCTGATTTTGTCATAGGGAAATACACCTTCGAAGTAGGCGGCAGAAAGAAAGGGCAAAAGCAGATTGAAAATATCGCTGACGCATATATAGTGAAAGACGACATCGAGTTCGCCCAAGGCAACGTCATTCCTCTCTGGGCTTTCGGGATGAACTACTAAAGTATAAACAATAAGAGCAAGAACAGTGGTCAATCGGGAATATTGTGGGAGAATAATGAATCGAGGCTGACGTTTTTGGATATGAAAAACCATTAAGTATACTTTGATGTTTTTTTATATATTTGCAAATGTTAGGTTTAATACTACCATCCAAGAAAATATATGGCACCAGAATTACCGATTATCGTTTATCATGGAACTAACACCATAGTAAGATTCAAACATCCGACGAATCAAATACTCTTTTGCACGGACAGGGCGCTGCAAACATTGAAATTCAAATCACACTATCAATTATGAGCAACAAATACTTTCCAGACGAGCAGATAGATTTCGATGACCTGTATTTTGTCTGCTACATGATAGAGAGAGTCGCACGGAAAATCCAACAGAGGAATCGATACGTCGTAGCAAAACTCGGTAGCAAAGGCCTTCTGCATGAACTGTCCATAGCTGAAACAAACCATTGTCTTAATCCGGAACAGGTCGAGGATGAATGGATTACGACATACGGAATGGCACCAGGGAACTTCGACATAACCAAAGTGGACTCACGCTTCACAGACAAAGTCCCGTCACCTACCCAGATGGGCAAAGTCTATGCAAGGCTTATCTCATCCGTAGATACCGAGGACAATCTTCCTGCGACAATGAAAGCGGTTTACGCATCACCTGTCTGCGACAAGATAGATAACTACAACACAAGTGCCTACTACGAGCCCAGCTATGTTCAGACACGAGCTTTCCTCAACGGAGGGTTCTGAGGAACAACAGACGTATAACATATAAATAAAAAGCTTGAATAACACTCACGATACGACGTTTACCGAACTTACTGAAGAAGATGCTCGCTGTCATTTCCACACTCGCTCCATACAAGCCGAATGCAGACAGTCTGGCATCGGAAATCGGCATCAGCAGAAATAGTGTACAAGACTACCTCGCCCTTCTGGAAAGGGCACAGTTGATCGGACAGCTCAGGGATGATACTGGTGGAATGAGAGGCCTGGGAAAAGTCGAGAAAGTATATATTGACAATCCTAGCCTGATGAATGCCCTGTCAGGCGGAAAAACCGATGTCGGAAACATGAGGAAAACGTTCTTCTATAATCAGATGCGAGTAAGGAATGATGTGAAAGACGACATCGAGTTTGCCCAAGGCAACGTCATTCCTCTCTGGGCATTCGGGATGAACTACTAGATGGTAGGGCTGGAACTTTTTTTTGTTATTTTTGTAAGTAAGTTCAGGGGATTGTAACGAGTAGTTCATAAGTATTAATTGATTAAAATGCCCAACAATATGAGACACTTGGTCATAAAGAATTTCGGTCCGATTCGCAATGCGGACCTTCAACTTGGACAAGTAAATGTATTGATAGGTATGCAGAGTTCCGGCAAGAGCTGCGTACTTAAGACGGCGTGCTATTGTACTTGGGTTGAAAAACGTCTTGAATTGTCTCAGAAGGTCAACGGTTTCGGTAACGGCTCAGCCTTCATTGACATCATGACCAGCTATTATCAAATGGCAGGATACGTCCATCCAGATACATACATCAAATATGAAACCGGACATGTCTTCTTCTCATACAGCCATTCAGAAAAGAAGTTTACGATGAGATGGAAAAATGCTCATTGGAACTATAAAAGGCCAAAGGTAAGTTATGTCCCCGCCGATAGAAATTTGGTGGCTTCAATCCCGGGGTGGAGTTTCCTTCCATTGGATGGCAACATGCTTGACTTTATGTCAGATTGGGACCGGGCCAGGAAGTTTGTAAAGAGCGAGGAGAATTTCTTGAATCTGGGCATGTCTTATACTTATGACTCCCAGACAAATACGGACAACATAAGACTGGAGAACGGAACTCCGCTGAAACTGAAGGAGAGTTCCAGCGGTATCCAATCGCTCCTCCCTATGTATGTACATCTCGATTATCTTACTGCAGGCCAATACAATGCAGAAGCAGGCAAGATGTCGTATGAACAGAAAGAAGAGCGCAAAAATCTATTGTCGACCATTTATGCCAATCTCTATGAAAAGGATTTCAACCATGACGAGACGATTGAAGTCGTCACCATCGATGGTGTAGATTATTCGTTTTCCAAGCCAGACCAGGCGAAGAAGTTCAAGTCGATTTGTCAGGAGTATATCAATGTTGATCATAGCGAGATATTCCTTGAGGAGCCAGAGGATAATTTGTTCCCTCCGACTCAATGCCAATTCGTGAATTGGATGCTGGAGCAGATTAAAACGCACGGAGACATGCTTTTCATCACGACGCATAGTCCGTATGTTCTGAATCAGCTGATCAAGGCTGCCCCGAAAGAATTGTCAGTAATGTTCACTCATCCACAGAAGCCTGCCAGCAGAGATTTTTCCGTAAAGCAGCTCAATGATGAGGAGATACACGAAGCTTACGATAACGGTGTAGATATGTTCTTCAATACTATCCAAGTCAGTCACCTCCAACACGGATGAGCGCTTCAAGAACTTATTCGCAGCAATTAACGGCAACTCTGAATTCAGAGCGTTAAAGATGGCTTTGAAGTATTTGTTGGACAAGCAGTACAATACGGATATTTCTGAACTGACACTGATCTTTGGTGGTGAAGCCATTCAGGTCACTTGCATATAGTGTGGCCTCAACATCATGTAAAGCTGTGGTAGAATCTATTGTATCGGAGGTGATGACGTCATTGTTGTAGAATGTAGTTTTTATCATCCAACGATTTGTCCTTTATACGATATGATCGCAGGTGACAGATACTTGGAAATAGATATACAAATGATTTTGATGAGTCGGACGCAGAAATTGAAGGGCTTGCCTACTGCCTCGCTCAGACTGGAAATGTTAAACAACAATCACTAAATTACAATTTCTGCTAGATTCATATATGACAAATAATAATTCCATAAACAATAAGCGCATAGCAAAAAATACTCTGTTTCTGTACTTTCGCACAATACTAATAATGCTTGTGACCCTTTACACTAGCCGTGTGGTGCTCAACACTCTTGGCGTAGAGGATTTTGGCGTATACAATGCAGTTGGAGGAGTTGTGTCTATGTTCGCAGTTATTTCTGGAGCATTGTCAAATGCCATTAGTCGTTATATTACTTATGGAATAGGGAAAGGTGATAAAGAGCACTTGAAAATTGTATTTTCTACTAGTGTAAATATTCTAATTATCATTGCTATCGTTATCTTCGTTCTGTGTGAAATTGTTGGTATATGGTTTTTGAATAGTCGGATGAATATTCCTGAGGATCGTCTTGCTGCAGCGAATTGGGTGCTTAATTTCTCACTATTAACGTTCGTAATAAATTTAATAAGTGTGCCCTACAATTCGTGTATCATTGCACACGAGCACATGAATGCGTATGCTTATATAAGCATTTTTGATGCGGGCCTTAAACTCAGTGTAGCATTCTTGTTAGTAGTATCTCCTTTTGATAAACTAATAGTATATTCTTTCCTTTTACTTTTAACAGCGCTAGTAGTTAGGTTATTATATGGATTATATTGTGGGCGACATTTTGACGAGTGCCATTATAAACCAATCTATGACAAGTCTTTGTTCAAAGATATGCTGAATTTTGCTGGATGGAACTTTTTTGGCAATGCTACGAGCGTGCTAAATACTCAAGGCATTAATTTATTGATTAATGTGTTTTTTGGAGTCATTGCAAATTCTGCGAGGGGCATTGCATCTCAAGTCGAGGCTGCGGTAAATCAGTTGATTGTCACTTTCACAACAGCTGTCAATCCTCAGATAACAAAATCATATGCTCAAGGAGACACTCAACGAATGAACTACTTGGTATGCAAAGGTGCAAAGTTTTCATTCTTCATGTTAATGGTTTTTGTGACACCTTTAATCTTTGAGACGGATATAATCATTAAACTATGGCTGAAAAATGTGCCGGAAGGTGCAGCTTTATTTACAAGGCTGGCATTGATAGGGGCAATGGTCAATATTTTAGGTAATTCTGGCTATACGGCTTGTATTGCAACTGGAAACATCAAAAAATATTCAATAATTGTAACACTCATCGGAAGTTTGAATTTCGTGATAACATGGATTGCCTATAAGTTAGGTGCTTCTGTTGAGATAACATATTACATATACATCATAGTGTACTCAATAGTGCTAATTACACGGCTTAAGTTGATGAAAGAGATGCTTCAATTCCCGATAGTGATGTATGTTAAAGAAGTGTTGGCTAAAATCATGATTCCATTATTAGCTTCTTTAATTATCCCTTATATACTTCAACAATTATTTATCCCTTCTATTGGACGAATGATTTTTGTTGTGTCAACATCAGTTATTTGGACAATTTTGTGCATAACTGTCTTTGGCTTGACTAAGGGAGAACGTGTCATCATATTTAGTAAAGTTAGATCAATTGTGTTAAAATTAATTAATAAATGAGTGGAGCCATAAAGATAGACAATTGTTTTGGGTGTGGGTTATGTTCTGTTGTATGTAAGCATAATGTAATAGATATGATCCTGAACGAAGACGGCTTTCTTCAACCAGCATTAGTCAATCTTGATAAATGTGTGGATTGTGGACTATGTACTAAGGTTTGTTCTTTATTGAATGAACTAGACACATTTGTTCCAAAACATAGTTATGCCGCTTGGAGTAAAAATCCCGAAATTAGAAGAGCCTCATCTTCTGGAGGTGTAAGCTATGAAGTTTCTCGATTATTGTTAAGACATGGCTATAACTTCTGTGGAGTAAAGTACAACGCAAAATTGGGGCGCGCAGAACATTATATTACTAATAATATAGATGCACTTAAATTATCAATAGGAAGTAAATATCTTCAGAGTTTTACTAAAACGGCATTTTCTCAGATTGACAAAAAACAGAAATATCTTGTTGTTGGCACTCCATGTCAGATTGCTTCTTTCCGCAGATATATTGAGATATTTCGTTGTTCAAATAATTTCATACTAATGGATTTTTTTTGTCATGGCGTTCCAAGCTATCTCTTATGGACTAAATATTTAAAAAAGTATAGAGATCGATTTGGAAATATAAAGGCTGTTTCATGGCGGAATAAAATTAAGGGATGGCATAAAAGTTATTGTATTACTGTGGAGGGTGACGATACAACTTTTCATTCTTGGAATGGTCAAGACGATTTTTTTACGTTGTTTTTAGGTGATGCTTGTTTAAGTAACGCTTGCTTTGATTGTAAATTTAAGTACCACCACTCTAAAGCCGATATTCGTATAGGAGATTTTTGGGGGGGCATGTTCAAATCAAATGAAGAAGGCGTTTGCTCTGTAATAGCATTTACAGAAGAGGGGAATAATGTGCTACATTCTGCTAATCTAGAACTTCACGAATATTCTTTCGATATTGTTGCGGATGGGCAACTGAAAAATAATCCACAAAAACCGTGGTATTATAAAAAGTGTATGAAAGATCTTAAACGCGAAGATAAGGAATTGTCAGATATTGCAAGACCCGTTTGCATATACAAGAGAATACATGGACATATAAACCGCATTAAACAAATATTACATTTATGAGATCAGCATGTATTATCACCATGCATTGTCCTCTAAACTATGGGGCAATCCTTCAAACATATGCTTTGCAGACATATCTTGAGTCTTTAGGCTTGAATGTTAGGGTCATTGATTATCGTCCAAAATACGTCGTATGTGATCAACATTTGATGTATGTTGGCAGCGAAAAATATAAGAACAATTTTTTTTCAAGATGGGCGTATCGTTTTCTAAAAGCTCCATCGAAGATAGCAAGGATAAGAAAATTCGGGCGATTTGCAAAAAATGAACTCCATCTTACACCTGTGTACGAGACATACGAAGAAATAAGTGAAGCTCATTTGAATGCTGATTTTTTCTTCTGTGGAAGCGATCAAATTTGGAATATAGTAAGCGGCTCGCATAAAGATCCATCGTATTTCTTAGATTTTGTTCCCGCTGGAAAAAAGAGGATTTCTTATGCGGCAAGTGGCAATCTCCCAGTTTCTGACGAAGTGAGAAACATAACGTTTCCAATGATAAACAAGATTGATTGCATTTCAATGCGAGAAGACTCAACGATTGCCACAATCCAGCCATTTATTAATAAACCTATAGTACATGTTTGTGATCCTGTTTTTTTATTGAAAGATGATGACTGGAGAGAACTTTATAAAAAACACTCTTCGTTTAAGCCTACAGAGAAATATGTACTTGTATATCCAATGGGGAATGGCGAGGAGAATACTATGGATCATGCTTTCAAATGTGCTAAGCAAATGAATCTTCCTTTATATAGAATTTCTGCATCAATACGTAAGGATGGCCGTGTTGATAAGCAATTCAATGTTACTCCATATGACTTCCTCGTGCTGATTGATAATGCTGAATGCATAGTTACCAATTCATTTCATGGAACATCCTTTAGTGTTATATTACAAAAACAATTTTGGACATGTGTAGCAGAAGGTTCTAATCAAAGAATAGCATCAATACTTAGTAAAGCTGGACTTTTAAAACGGATGATAGATAAGAATCGTATTATTGACTATTCGGAGAAGTGCAATTTTGATCAGGCTGCACAGAAGTTGAAAGAACATATCAGCCGTTCAAAAACATTTATTCAAAGTAGTATTAATGAATAACATGGCAATCATCCGCAGCATTTGTAACAAAAAGATCTGGCGATCGATTAGTATTTTTGTTTATTGTTATGCTACGTTCAGAAAGGTTTTATTGGGATTCTTCAGTATTCAGTGATTGGCAGAATTCCATCATAACTTATTAGAACAGTTTGCCACAAGTTGGAAAGCTAGTAAATTGAGTAATAGTTGGAAAAATGTCTATAATATGAAAATGCAAGTCATTGTAATAGGTGGCAATCACCATAACACATTATCCGTTCTAAGAAGTTTGGGAGAAAAAGGTATTAAATCATTATTAATAGTTATATCTAAAGATCCCAAGCCATACGTTGGATATAGCAAATATATCCAATCTATAAAAGTGATAAAAAATGAAAATGAGATATCGTCAGCGATGTATACTCTACACCAATCGCCAGACAAAGCCCTCGTAATTGCGTGTTCGGATTCAATTTCTAGCTATCTTGATAGTAATCGAAATGAATTATCCGACATTTTTATTCTTCCTGGGTCTAAAGAGGAAGGTAATATAACAAGGTTAATGGATAAAAATACCATGATGCAGGTGGCTATAGAAAGTGGTATGTCAGTCCCAAATTCTTGGGTTATTTATCCATCAAAGCCAGAGATAGGATCTGTTACATATCCTTGCATAGCTAAACCTCTTGTTAGCAAGAATGGAACAAAGTCAGATATATCAATTTGCGAAAATGAAAGTGAGCTGGAGGAATATTTGAAACACTGCAACTGTGGGGAACTTCAAATACAAGAGTACATCATAAAGGATATTGAATTCCAACTAATCGGTTGCTCCTTAAATGGAGGGGAGAAGGTTATAATTCCAGGAGCATCTATCATCCTTCGTCAGCCCATTAACACCAATACTGGTTTCTTACGTTATGTGCCTATAAGAGATTTTTCTTATGATAGAGAAGCGTGCATAGAGTTTATTCGTAAGACCGGCTATTCCGGTTTGTTCAGCCTTGAGTTTATTAGAGACAAAAATGGGATTGACTATTTCATGGAGATAAACTTTCGTAATGATGGAAATTCAATTTGTGTGACAGCGTCCGGCATGAACCTTCCGTATATTTGGTATCTCAGCTGTAGTGGCCAAAGTTATGACGCAGAACTATGTTATGACTCTATGAAAGAAGTGCTTGTGATGCCAGAGTTTCAAGATGTAGGAAATGCTGTTCATCATCGTATCAGTTGGTTCAAGTGGTTTAAAGATGTTATTCATACTGATCGATTTATGGATTTTAGTATTCAAGATCAAAAGCCGTTCTGGATGTACATAATCAAAAGAATATTCAATAGAAAATGAGACTGCACGAATTAAGACATAATCTTTGGAATCTTGGATTTATTGAAGATGGGTTGAAAAACACACTCACAAATAAGAATCCGAAGATCCATTGGGTAAAAAAGCGCATCAACGATCGTTGGTTTGCCGATCCGTTCATCCTTGATGTAACAAAGAATGAAATAATTATACTTGCAGAAGAGTATTGCTATGATGTTCGAAAAGGCCGCATAGCTCGTGTTGAGATAGACCGTAAGACTTACGAGGAAAAGAGTTTCGAGATTATTCTAGAATTACCTACCCATCTGTCTTTTCCTTTCATTATACGTCGGGACGGTAATGTGTATCTTATGCCGGAAAATTCAGCCTCAGGTTACTCAACCGTTTATGAGTATGATGATGCAAATCGAAAACTAACTCCTCTTCATCATTTGGCAGAAGAGCCATTTGCAGATGCTACAATTTTTGACATGGATGGCAAGTCGTATCTGTGTACAACAATGCTACCAGAAACAAACTCCAAATCGGTAAAAATCTATTCTTTTGACAAGGAAAAACTAAAGGTGATAGAGCGAATAGCAACTGTTAAATTTCCAATTGTATGTGGGCGTAATGCCGGTGAGGTGTTTGAAGTGGATGGACAACTATATCGTCCTGCGCAAGATTGCACTTTGCGTTATGGGCATGGAGTGATTTTGCAAAAGATGACGATGGTCTCTGGTGAATGGAAATTTGAAACTATTAACAGTATATATCCTAATACGTTTAAGTATAACCAAGGTGTTCACACTTTTAATAATTATAAAGGGTTGATTGTTATTGATGCAAGAGGATTCCGAAATCCCATTATAGGACGCATAATTACATTTCTTTTTAAACTGATAGGAAAGAACTGATGAAAAGAGTACTACAAATAATGGGGGGGCTCAAAAGAGGCGGACTCGAGACTTTTGCGATGAATATGTATTGTTCCATTGATAGGAGTGAAATACAGTTTGACTTCTTGCTCACACAAGTTGCAGGAGGTGATTATGAGGAGGAGGCTATATCTATGGGCGCAAATATTTATCACATACCTGCTCGGAATAAAGGTTGTAAGGCTTACAAAATGGCGTTGGATGATTTTTTTAAAAACCATCATGACTATATTGCCGTTCATGAACACATTTCATCGTTGACTTCTATCGAGCCCTTATATTATGCTAAGAAGTACGGAATACCTGTGCGTATACTCCATTCGCATAGTTCGTCTATTCAAAAGTCGCTTCGTTTGCATTGGATACATACTATTTTACACTACCTGAATAAGCCAAAGGTACATTTGTATGCTACACATTATCTTGGCTGCTCCGACAAAGCTCTCGATTGGGCATATAAATACACAGGAATACGTTCAAAAGCATTAATGGTGAGCAATGGAATAGATTGTGAAAATTATGCTTTTAATGCAACAGTAAGGACTGAAGTCCGCAAGGAGTTTGGAATTGGACCTGACGATTTTGTAATAGGCCATGTAGGTCGTTTTATCCCTCTTAAAAACCAAGGTTTTCTTGTAGATGTCCTTGGTGCAATTATAACAATAATCCCAAACGCCAAACTTATTCTTGTGGGCGAAGGTGAAACTATGAATGATGTTCAAGCAAAGGTTACAAATATGGGCCTGTGCAATTCTGTCATTTTTACTGGAGTACGGCCTGATGTCGCTCGTTTAATGCAAGCAATGGACATATTTGTAATGCCATCTTGGTTCGAAGGACTTCCCGTTTCACTTGTTGAAGCACAAGCAGCAGGGCTTCCTGTTGTTGCATCTGACACAATATCTCGAGATGCAGATTTAACTAAGACCATTCTGTTTAAATCTATTAAGTCCTCCTCTGAAGATTGGGGGCAATGCATAGTAACTTGGAAAGAGAGAATAGGGAGACCGGATAATATTGATAATTTGAAAAAAGCAGGTTTTGATTCAAAGACAACTGTAAAGTTACTAATAGATATCTATACCGAAAATGTTTAAACATGAAAAAATGATACTCATATTTATGAGTGTCGTGTATGTAATCATAGGTAATGTTACTAATCATCCTACAATGCAGTCATTAAGTATGATGGGCTGGTTTGGGATTGTTCAATTAGCTTATTGTATCGCAAGTTGGATGCATAAAGGAAATCAATTTATTTCCCCCTATATTGTATTCCTCTTAACTTTATATATATTCTCTTACGGCCAATCATTCCTTTGGGCTTTGGGGTTAAATTTTGAAAGAACGCTTGTCGGTTTTCAAGGCATCACTGTGCCAGAGATTTTCTACGCTCAGGTGCTCACGATAATTATGTTAGCTTTTTTTCAGATAGGAGCTTCATATTATTGCTCAAAAAGTAGAAAAGGACTTCATCTTACCACGTCCAACAATTCGACAAACAGTTTAAAAAGAATCGGATGGTTTCTCTTTGTCGTTTCAGTAATACCGTATTCGATGGAAACATATTCTAATTTGGTGCTTTCTATGACAAGAGGATATAGTGCTTTATATGAAGGGACAGCAAAAATAGGAATGGCCAATTGGTCTAGTGTCATTGCGGATTATTGTATTCCTTCTTTGATATGTCTTTATATCGCATATAGACGAAACAACTTAATGCGAAGACTTATAACCATCTTCTTCATCATTAATATAATTGCAATATTAATAACTGGAGGGAGAACCTTTGCCGTTATATTAATGTCACTTGTAATAATATTATATAACTATTTAGTCAAGCGGTTTACGCGAAAATGGCTGATTCTTGGATGCTTTGGACTTTTCTTTCTGATGCAGGTCTTGTCCTATGTCGCAAATGTTAGAACAGACGCAGGACGAGAAGTCAACATAGAGTCTATAGAGTTAGAAAACAATGGTGCAGTAGAAGCCATTGCGGAAATGGGAAGTACGATGTTCTGCTTAATCAAGACGATGGACCTCGTACCCGAGCACCAGAACTATCGTTATGGTAAATCTTATTTATTTGCCTTTACGTCTCTAATCCCGAACCTCGGATTTTGGGATATTCATCCAGCAAAAAAAGAGGCTAATTTAAGTGATTGGCTAACGGACTCCTTAGGTTTAGGTTATGGGACCGGATTCTCTATGTGTGCAGAAGCATATGCGAATTTTGGTCATTTCTGTTTCGTGGTATTCTTTTTCTGGGGTTGGTTCCTTGCAAGTGTTTTTGGAAAAATTGAAATAAGCGATCAAACGCAAAACTATGCGCAAATGGCTTTCCTACTTATTCTCTTTTGGTTTTTCTTGACATTGCCTAGGAATAATTTCATCAACCTGATTAGACCCTTCTTTTTCATAGCTGGACCGATTTACCTATATTGTACTTTACAAAAAAAATAAAAAGTACTAAATAAATAATAATCAGAACTGTCAGTTGCACAAGAGTCCGACGTAGTGAGATTGCCTATAAAGTTTTTAAAACAAAAAGATAATTATGAATTTATATTTCTTTACAGAGTCAAGATTCGACAGAGTGAATAATGAAATCTGGACTTCTCAAGGATTCTCCATAGCCCTATGGCAAAGATATCTTAGCCGATTTGATCGAGTGTACGTAGTAGCTAGAGTGCAAAATGTTGCAAGTCGCTCGGGCGATAACCTATTTAAATTAGAAGATCACCGTGTTTCTGTTATTGATTTACCATACTATATTGGTTTGAAACCTTACTTGAAAGTACAGAGCAATATAAAACAAATCATCGAGTCTTTTATTCATCCAGGTGACGCTTATATTTGCAGAGTTCCTGGAAACATCGGGACGATAGCGGCTAAATGCCTAAAAAGTAAAGGCATTTCTTATGGTCTGGAAGTGGTAGGAGATCCTTGGGAATCTCTGTCACATCAAGCTTTTGAATCGCCGTTTGCTAGAATATTTCAAATTGTGGGCTCGCATCAACTTAAACAGATTACCCGTAATGCATCAGCTGCGTTATATGTAACCAGCCATATCCTCCAAAATAAATATCCGGTAAAAAAAGGAGTGTTCGCAATAGGCGCTTCAAATGTAATACTCAATGATGATTGCTATTCTACAGAGCCACACATAGTTAAACCCTTGGAAGAGAACTCTCAAATACGCATGCTTTCTGTCGGCACTCTTGCTCAATTATATAAGGCTCCAGATGTGATTTTAAAAGCATTAGCCATCATAAAGAGCCGTGGTTATAATCCATTTCTTACATGGTTTGGCGATGGTCAATACCGCCCTCAAATAGTTGAATTGGCAGAAAAACTAGGTTTGAAAAATAATGTTAATTTTGCTGGAGCAGTAAAACAAGATATAATTCGTAGAGAATTTGAACGAACCGACATTTTCGTACATGCGTCGCGCGCAGAAGGCCTTCCAAGAGCAGTCATTGAAGCAATGGCATATGGCCTTCCTTGTATTGGATCTTCTGTAGCTGGAATTCCAGAACTTTTGAGTGCTGAAGCAATCGTAAAGCCAAATGATGTAGATGGTCTAGCAGAAAAGATGTTGTACTTTATTAACAACTCCCATTTTGCACAAAACGAAGCAATCAAAAATTGGAAAGAATCAAAGAAGTACCACAACAGTATACTTACTAAGAAAAGACTTTTATTTTATGATGAACTTATAAAACTATCTCAAAGATGAGATCATTACATTTAGTTAAAACTTCAACTGGGGCGACATGGGCATTTCGTGTAATGCGGGATTTAGTGCAAATGGGAGAAGAAGTGCATGTAGCAATGCCAATCGATGGAATACTTGTGCAGCAATATAAAGACGCAGGAATAATAATTCATGAACTGAACTACTCCCTAAGTAATGGAATAAACTCAATGAAGCATATTCGGGACATTGTGAATTTAGTAAATCCTGATATTATTCATAGCCATTTTGTTCTGACTACATTATTGATGCGTTTAGCTCTTCGCAATTATGACATCGCTAGAGTGTTTGAAGTGCCTGGTCCTCTTCATCTTGAGCACACGATATATAGAAATGCGGACTTATGGACAGCACAAAAGAAAAAAGATTTTTGGATTCCGACTTGTAAATGGTCTTTGAACAAGTATAAAGAATGCGGAATTGACAATAGCCGTTTATTCTTGACATACTATGGTGGAGACCTTGTAGATAAAAAATATAAAAAAGGGCTTTTACGTTCAGAATTGGGACTATCCGATAAAGATATTATTGTGGGTATGGTTGCATATATGTATGCTCCCAAAAAGTTTCTTGGAGAAAAAAGAGGATTAAAAGGGCATGAAGATTTAATCGATGCTGTTTCAATGATTCAAGACAAATACCCAAACCTGCATCTTGTTTTTATTGGCGGTCCATGGGTAGGAGCCGAAAAATATGCGCAGGGTGTAATCGCATATGGACAGCAAAAGGTACATAACGTGCATTTTCTTGGAACACGAAGAAATGTACCTGATTTGTATCAAGATTTTAATATGGTTGTTCATCCTTCGCATTCAGAAAACCTCGGTGGCGCAGCTGAATCACTTATGCTTGCTGTGCCTACCATTGCGTCAGATGTTGGAGGATTTCCTGATATTGTAATTCCAGGAAAAACAGGTTACCTGTCTAAACCTTCGGATCCAAAATCTATCGCTGATGCCATTGAAACTATTATTGCGAATCCAGCAAAAGCTAAAGAATTGGCAGAAAACGGGAAAAACTATCTGCGAGATTTGCTTGATGCCAAGAAAACATCAAAAGATGTATATAATTTCTATAGATTAATCAAAGAAAGATTTGAGCACAGAGCGGATAATTGTTAAGCTTATGAAATACAATCCCAACCCTACATCTAAAGAGGTTTTACATCAGTTAATAAAGAGGATTATTAATCCGTCTTATTCAATAGACAACAATACTACTGATGCGATAAATTTTGGTTTAAAAGTTTAATTCAAGTTCATTGACATTTTGATTTTGAGTGAGTGGGGCTGGAACATCCAGCAGTTCGCGGAGATCAGTCTTGGTAAAGAGCGATGCTCCTACCACCTTTGAGGCTTCCGTAATGGTCAGCGGGCTTTTGATCGCAGTTTTCACCCAGGCGAGCAACAGATAAGTGCTGATTGCGACCCAAAGATGGATCTTGACAGCATTCTCCGAGTATCCCCAGAGGGCCTTGATGGTCAGGTTGCCCTTGATCCATTTGAAGAACGACTCAATCTGCCATCTGTTGCGGTAGATGTTGGCAATTACAAGCGGTCCGAGTTCGAAGTTGTTGGTAAGGAAGATGATAACCTCTTCTTTCTCAGCATCATAGAACTCAACAAAGCGCAAGTCTTTAGGATACTTTTTCCGGCTGGCATAGCCTGTAAAGCGAATGGTCTTATCTCCAACGATACCCACCAGGTCATTGATGTTGTAGTTGGTCTCAACCACCTCATACTTCATGGGAGTCTTTGCCCTGGTAACGAAGTAGGTCTCATTCTCGGTCATCCGGTAAAGGGCTTCCAAGTCCACATAGGCCTTGTCCATCGTATAGATTGCCCACTTGTATGGCTCGTACACATCCAGATAGTTGCTATCATGATATCTGCTATCCGTTATGTAGATGGAGTCCGGTATGCTTCCGCGTAAGTCCAAGACAGTATGCATCTTAACGCCGCCTTTCGAGTGCTTGCCAAGAGCTCATTCAGCCAGCTTGATGCTGCAAGGAATGGTGGTGGAGTCTATCGCGAAGATCTCCCAGCCGGGAAGATGGACGTCAGGAATATCCTCCTTTGCGTACATCGGACGCACTTTGCGGATGAGCCACATGCCATGTTCCTCGAAGATCCTGTAGTCCCGCACCTCGTTTGCCTTGGACAAGGACGGAGGGTCAACAACCGTTGGAATACCAAGGTGATAGGCTGCCTTTTTGATTGACCTTGGAACTAAAGCAATGTCTTTCAAAGACTTGCATCCAGCCATTTGGCCAAACATAAGATGAAGACAATGACTGTAACTGTTCAGATTCTTGGCGTGGAAGTCTCCGTTGTACTTTTCAACGGCGACTTCGAAGACCCATCTGGGGAAGTATGTCATTACTTGCGAGAAGACATATTTGCCTTGGTTCATAATTGCGGCTTTTAGCAGCCACAAATTTAGCCAAACGCTCACTTCAAATCGTAAAATGTCAAAGAGCTATTTAAATAATTTGTAGTTAAGGACTTGCAACGATGTCGAATCGATTTATCGCATCGGAAAGCGATTCAAATCGTGAATAAGCCAAAACATCAGTAAAACATTAAATATTAATAAGTTATATAAACAGCGCATTAAATTAACGCATCACTAGTAAGACAACAACTTATTGAAATCAACTGACTGGCCTTCGGTTAAGAAAGAAGCAGCTAAACAAGGAGTATTGGCTTTTATTTTTGATGCAATAACAACATTACCTAAAGATCTGCGTCCAAAACAAAATATTCTCCTGCAATGGATAGGCGAAGTTATAGCGCAAGAACAATTATATGCAAAACATGCTAAAGTAATAGCAGAGTTATCTTCGTTTTATGAGAGTCATGGCATAAAAATGATGCTGCTAAAAGGTTGGGGCTTGTCATTAAATTATCCCTATCCAAGCCACCGACCAACCGGAGATATTGATATTTGGCTCTATGGAGATCAAGCCAAAGGTGATTTCATTATTAAAAATGAAAAAGGCATTAATCCTGTCAAAAGTTCTCATCATACGATCTTTTACTATAATGGAGTTGAGGTAGAAAATCATATTACGTTTATAGAAGTGGATTGTCACAAAGCAGATGGCAGTGAGGATATAATATTACAGTATGCCAAAGAACCATCAATTGAAGTTGATGTTATGAATGGATGTAACGTACAACTTCCTTCCCCTAATTTGAATGCATATTTTCTATTGCGGCATTCTTCTGCTCATTTCGCTACAGAAGGTATAATTCTTAGACATTTACTTGATTGGGGATTCTTTGTGGAAAGATATTCTGATAAAATTGATTGGAAAGAACTCTATGCAAATGCTAAAGACAAAAATATTAATGTATTCTTGGATTGCATGAATACTATATGTGTGGAATATTTAGATTTTACAGATGCAAAATTTCCAAGGAGTAGTAGATGCTTTGAATTAGCAAATCGAATATGGAATGATATTTTGGAACCGGAGTTTGCAATCTCTGCTCCTCCAATGCGTCATAATTTTGCGAAATATTGCTTTGTCAAAACAAAGCGGCATTTCGCTAATAAGTGGAAACATGACATTACTTATAAGGAATACTTTTGGAATTCTCTTTTTAGATTTGCATGGAATAGGCTAAAATCTCCATACAGCTTTGGTGATATAGTCAGTAAAAATAAAGCATAATAATCATATGGCTGAAAGAAAAACAATTTACCTTTGTCTGGCGCATATGTCAGAAGAGGGCTGGGAACAGAAATATGTCAAAGAAGCGTTTGACACAAATTGGGTGGTGCCGATGGGCCCGAATGTGAATGCTTTCGAGAAGGATTTGGAGGCGTTCGTGAATAGCAAAACCAATGAGACTGAGCCGCTTGACAGGAAGGTGGTATGCTTGTCTGCCGGTACGGCTGCAGTTCATCTCGCTCTCTTGGCTTGCGGAGTGGGTCCCGGTGACGAGGTTTGTGTACAGTCTTTCACGTTCTGCGCATCTTCTCATCCGATAACCTATCTTGGCGCAAAACCGGTGTTTATCGGTTCGGAGCCGGAGACGTG
>ULWC01022218.1_pt1 | contig 20931 bp, 13 predicted proteins | sample 1959931 | NCBI WGS metagenome assembly ULWC01 (sample SAMEA4835801, study PRJEB28245) | human gut metagenome | biome: gut microbiome; material: fecal sample | place: Denmark | collected 2008
AGAGGAACTGTTAGCTCCAGAGAACGCTGCCGGACAGACAGACCGAATTATGGCTGCTATTCGAAAGCTGGACACCATGCCGAATAGAAACCGGCTTTATGAGGAAGAACCATGGCACAGCAGAGGACTTCGGTTCTTTCCGGTGGACAATTATTTGGTATTTTATAAGACAAATGATGAAAATGAAATAGTGTATATAGTTCGAATTATGTATCGTGGACGTGATGTTCGCAAGCAGTTAAGCCGGACAGAAGAAATTTCAGAAAATTAAAATTTAATATGGAACCAGAGGTTTGAGCAGTTAGTCTATGAAAAATAGGGGAGCTGCTTTTTTCATACAAAGTCCATCTGAAGATGTGTGATTTAATGAGTGGTGGGGGCAGGCACCAATGTGGTCAAAAAGCATCAACTTAAGGAAAATGTCTTAAGTTGATGCAAGATAAAATTATCGAGCTGTTATCTGGGCGGAACATATTGGTGTTTATGATTCCTTATCTTGTCCAAAATCGGTTCTCATTTTTGTCAGGCATCAGCTCATTTCATTGCCGCAACTTTGCAATTTATAATAGTTATCAATTGAATATTAACCTAAAATTCGCTATACTGAATAATATAATTTGTCGAAAATATGTTTGCCGAAAGGACGGATTGCAACAAGTTAATTATTTACTCATAATAAGTATCAGAAAATGCTAGTGTTTTACTATACTTATATTTCAGTCGACTTTTTAAGACGGTGGAGGGCATGAGTCCGAGTTGGCATAGGAAAAAGTGGTAAAGTATAAATTGTTTTTACTGCAATCTGAAGAGTTATTGTGAAGGAGAGGTAAAGAATGGATGAGCATGATGTAGTGGAAGCTGGAACTGATTTACTTTTTGGGGATCCTAAGTCAGTCTTAAAAAAAATAGGTTTATCTATTTTGGATAAGAAACAGTTTGAGGCTATATTCGTATCAGCTGGGAAAACGGTTGCTGAATATGAAAAAGATAACACAGAGCAGAATGACATTAGGAGGATTTTGTTCTGTGAGGAAACTATGAGACTTTTAGCTAATGAAATAAGAAAGAGTAATAGTTTTGATTGGCTAAAGGATTTGGATAGATGTGTTAATGATTTACTTTCTTTAAGTGAACTTGATAGCATCAATAAAGCTAGATGCAAGAAACATTTTGAGGATATAGTAATTTATCAAATTAAAAAGTTATTTCCGCAGAGGTATGGTTCTTATTGCTTGGGAGATATCCATGACAATGTTAATAGTTTGATGGCTTCAACGCAATCTAGTAACGAGACGCTCAATAAGATTCTTGAATTGATGAGTCAAAATGATGGTGAATACAATCAAAAGAGTCCAACGACACATGAAGACTGGCAGGATAAGAGTTCATATACATTACTTGAATGGCATTTGGAGAGGGCGGAAGTTGATGGTATATTTGCGCACAAAGATAGCTATACGGATGATATTATTAAACTAACAGAAGCGTGGCAAAAGGAACGTGATGAATATCCGGGTTGGTATATTATTCCATATAATACAGCGGTAGAGTTAAATATGTATACCGACGAGAAGGGATTGCTACAAAAGCATGAGACGGTAAATATTGACGTAATGTTGGATTTTGCGTATGAATTATGCTGGAGACGGATAAAAATAATGTTACCATATAGCGAGTATGAAGTATTTCACTTAAGACAGATATGGGACAAGTATTATGTAAAGATTACAGAAAATGCCGGTGATTCAGACAAAATACGAAAGTGGTTCTATATAGGACAGATACTGCTTTCTGATTATAGGGAGTCTATGAATTGGAACGAATGGCAGCGGCTTATGGACATTTTGATTGTCTATCAGGAGAGTGGAAATAATGGTAAAGTCGACTTAATGATAGAAAGAGCTAAGGCATGTTATTTTAAATTAGATATACCGAGTTTGAGAAGGGAGTTGGATCAGTGCGATATTCCTAAGGAGTGTTATGAACAGAGACTGTTGGTAATAGGGCTCGATTTGGAATGTGGAAAATTGGAAGAGTCACTTGAAAAGTTAAAGCAGCTCAGACAAGATTTAATTTGTAAAGTAGATGAGAATAATGAAAATTATTATTTAAAGAGTTTAGAGGCATCGGTATTACAATTACTTTCTATTTGTCAGCAGGCATATTCTTTGCATAAAGAAATATACGAATTTGAGCAAATGGGAATAGATGAGATATTAGAAGAGATTGACCGGAAGAAAGAATTTTTTAACTGGGAATCATGGAAAAATAATGTTGCTAAAGAACTTTTTAACCATTGTGTTGATAATCAATTTGAAAAGGAAACATTTGAACTAAACAGGAGCACAATGACCATATGCTCATATAGTCGTTCGGGTCATGCGGAAGGATACCAGCTTTATAAAGTGTTAGAGAAACTTGGAATCCCATTTAAATGTGGATGCGTTACTGTTATTTAAAATATGGAATTGTCTTTGATAGCGTCTATTTATAATTTTAATAATAGATTAGGTTTGTTACTGTTAGTTCGTTGTTCAAGTACAGGGACAATAGAAAAACTTGTTAATAGAAAATTTGTAATGGATTTAGAGAGTGGGTATATTGACGATGTTATAGATATTTTAATAAATGCTATTGAGGTTAATATCGGTGAAATAATTGCAATGGGAAATGGTTTTCCCGGAATATTTAGCTGGGCATATAAGGGAAAATGTTCCGATATTATTGCAAAGATTTTCAAGCCGGGCATCTGAAAGGATGCAAAAAAAGGAATTACAGTTTATTCAGAAAATTATGAGTTATAGGAACATTCCACCTCGATTTGAAGTAACTCAATTAATGGATAAGCTATTACGGCAAATATCCGAACGTATGAAGGTTAAGCTACTTCATCTAATGATGGAAACTGAGATTGTAGAGCAAGTAACAATGCATTCGAGAGTTGACGGTTCAAATGGAATAGATATTTTTGACTGTTATTTTAACAAGCAAGGATTGGATACTTTGTTTGAAGAATATCATGTGTTGATAGATGAAGATGTGATAAATTGGCTATTAAAAGATGATTGGAAGTCTGATTACGAATGGAAGACAAAAGTCGTAAGATTAAAGATTTTAGATGAATATCATCTTTTAAACACTAAACAGCATGATGAATATGTGAAGTTACTTTGGTCAAATATTGACGAGAAAACTCAATTGCCGAAATTGGCCGGTTATTACTTATGGGTATATGAAACGCTGCCATACATTGATGAATCAATTCCCAAATTGTCGGTTAAGAATTATTTTATTACAAATGATATTGCTAAGGATAGCAATGATTTGTATTTAAAACAATTGACACTTTTATGTGCAAATACGGAGCTGGGCTATTGGAATGAAAACGATGTGCTTATTATTATAAATAAGATAAGTAAATACTGGTACAAAATCGCAGAGAATACAGCAAATATTATGTTTGAGGATAATTCTAGAAAAGCTGTATATGCAATAGCAGCTGTGCTGGAAAATTGTAATGGTATGATTTCCGATGAAGCACGAGAGATTCTTATTAAATTGGCACATGAAATGAATGAAAAGGGGATTTACACAAAGTGTTTTGATATATTTATTTTGCGGGATGAACAATGGGAGCGTGATGTACAAGAGAATATTTTTGCAATGAATGAATCTCAATCAATAGATTCACTTAGAGCTATGGAAAAGTATATTATACGTTATCCTGATAGTGTTACTACCAGTCAAATGCTTGGAAAGATAGTCGAATTAATTGAGCTTAGGAAAGAACCAGGATTGCTTTCAGCTATATGGATATTACATAATCTGGTATATGCGAAGAATACGGTTATAGATACTATTGGAATTGAAAGAATAGATAGATTACTGGTTTTTTTGGCAGAATTAATTAACTACGATAATGCTGCTATGAAAGATATTAAGCATTGTATTGAGCTTCGACAGGCTTGTGCGGCTCTGGCTTTTAGACTATTTGATTGGAAGACAGTAAATTGCGGTAAGGGTGTGGAAAAATGGCGTGAGATTTGTAAATCATCTGATGAGGCAAACGAGGTACGTAATCAGTGGATATGGTAAATTTTGCAGGAACTTACTAGTATTTTTGGGTTTTTAGCTATACTATTACCCATCCGTAAGGACGAAAACTATGAGAAAAATTATCTGATAGGAAAGTATTGTGCAATTCCTACCTTAAAGAGTATTGATATTTTTAAGGGAGATGGGTGGTCGGAGGACATTGGTTTAGCATCGACCGGAGTGGAACGGAGAGATTAGGATGGCGAAAAAGGACAGAACAGATAACAGAAAAATTCGTGAGCAGAGAAAGCAATTCAAGGTACCGGAATTATGTTGCCAAGGCATATACAAAATGCAATGTTGATGCAGAGATTTTACTGAATTCATTGTACTGGTTCGAATATCAGAAACAACAAATGGCATAGTTTTGCTTGTAAATTTCATATAGAAAGAGTACTATAGTTTTAGAAGACTATGCTATTTCAGCATTGATAGTAAAAATATATCTGATTATAAGTTTACAGTAGGAAATCAGATTTTAAAACCGGTTAAGAAAGATGGTAAATATTATGTTGATTTTGCATAAAATATAGTACTAGAGTATAATTCCTGACTTTGAGAGTTGAAGTTAGAGGAAATTCAGCTTGCTAAAAAGCATGCATATATAAAAGAAAATTATGTGAAGTGGAATTTTTTAGAGGCTTTTTCAGTGTCTGACGATTATAAGACAGAACCTATAGATTTCTATTTCGAATTTAAAAAGTCATCTACTTGCAGCTTGGCTGAATTGGTAAAAAATGAACATAGATATATATGCAATGATGGGTATATTAAAGAGCATTCAATTGATGATTTAAGCGAGTGCATTGTAGTGCACAACCGTAAGCAGGCTTTGAAAATATTTGCAAATATCAATAGAATATTTGATGATTATTTGAGCAAGGCTGGGCTTGAAGGAATTGAGTATTATCGGCAGTATTTTGAAATTAGTGTAAGAAGAGATGGAATACCACAAGTATTTTTGTCATATAGTTGGACAAGCAAAGAGTATCTGATGAAGGAAGAATCCCTTCTTTAGTTATCTGATTTACAGAAATTTATTAACCAAGTAGTCTTGATTGACTACACCATAATTATACTAGGATATAGAAAATGAAATTTAATTTTAATAAAAAAATGGTTAGCACAATAGTGATATTGATTTTTGGCGTAGCAATTACAGTTGCGGCATTGTCTGCAAAGAATATAGCGCTTGAAAATAAAACAAGCTCAGAAATAGCCACAGAGGCAGTATCAGCTACAGAGATGATATTGGATACAGAAAATACAGAGACTAGTAATGTGGATAAGAATTCTGACGAAAGTTCAACAACTACAAAAGAAACGGGCAAAAGCTTGAAAGATACAAAGAGCTCATCAGAAAACACCGATAATAATGATTCCAGGGATTCATATGAGACTGATATAATGAAAAATGATGAATCAGAAAACACTTCAGACGATGTAAATAAAACAGGTGATAAGATTGATAAAAAATCTGAAATAAACAATTCAGGAGATAGTGGTTCAGGCACAGATGATTCAGATAATGACAATTCAGGAATGAATAATAATAATGAACCGAAATCTGATAACGGAGTGATAGAGCTTCCAATTATACCGATTGACTAATGTGACGTCAGTTGTGATTTTACCTACATTTGAAGAAGAAACGTAAGAGGAGTTAATACAATGGAGGAAGTCGAATGAAGACAAAAAAGTTTTTATCATTGGTGTTAAGTGCGGCTATGATATTAGGTGTGGCTGTTCCGGTGGCAGCAGAACCGGTGTCAGCAGGGCAAGGTGTTGAAGCAGAACAGCAGCCAATTGTAGAAAATAGCATTACAAGTGGATATATTCTGAGTGATTTGGATTATAATACACCGGTGTATGAACCGGATGAGGCGGTGCCGTATTCTGATGATTGGGGATATTCTGCAGATGAAACTATAGAGAACAAGTATCCGGCAAATGGAGTCAGTGATATCAAGGCGAAATATCCGTCTGTTCGTAATCAAAATCCTCTTGGCACTTGTTGGGCATTTTCGTCAATAGGTCTTGCAGAGTTTGATCTGATTAATGATGGTGCGTTTGATAAAAATATAGATCTTAGTGAACTGCATCTGGCATATTATGCATATAATTCGCTGTTAGATCCGCTTGGTGGAACAGTGGGGGACTATGCAAAGTACTATATGAATAATACAAGTGTTCAGTATGGTTATCTCAATCGTGGTGGCAACTATTTGATGGCGGCACGCAGAATGGGACAGTGGTGTGGTCCGGTAAGCGAGAGTGATGTACCATATAGTAAGGTGGCAAGCAACGGATATACAGCAAGCACTATTGATACTTTTCTTAATACAGGTTTATCTGATGAATATGCATATTCAAAGGATAAGGCACATCTGGAAAATACATACATGATTAATATCAAGGAAAATGCATCAGATGTGAAAAAAGCCATAAAAAAATATGGTGCAGTGGGAATTATGTATAGTCATAATGATAACGGATATCATTACATAAATAACAGTTATAATGATAAAACAAATAACAGAGCAGGTCATGCGGTAATGGTTGTTGGATGGGATGATAACTATTCTAAAGATAATTTCAGAGATGGTGTTAAACCTGAAAAAGATGGTGCATGGCTTATTCGTAATAGTTGGGGAGACGGAACCGGTTCATATTATAATCAGAGTTATTTCTGGATGTCATATGAAACGTTTTCTTTATCCGATACGGCTTGGGTGTTTGATTTTTCTGCTAATGATGGATATGATAACAATTATCAGGTTGATGGAGGATTAAATGTAGCCCATCAAAGCAGTTACAGGAAATTGGCCAATGTTTTTACTACTCAGACTCAGACAAAACAGGGAGTATCTTCTGAGGACTTAAAAGCAGTTTCCCTGTCTATTACATCTAAAACAAATGTTAATTATACAATAGAGATTTATACAGATTTAAAGGATAAGACAAAGCCAACCAGCGGAACAAAGCAGGAGACTGCTACCACTACAGGGCAGACAACCTATGCCGGAGTATACACAATTCCACTTAAATCAGCGGTTAATCTGAAGCCTGGGACAAGCTATTCGGTTGTAGTGACTACTGATACACCTGCCATTGACATTGAGGCAGCGATGACCGGAGATGTAAATTATAATAATGAAATGGTGTGGGAGAATCATGCGTCAAGTGATAATACGGCAAGCTATTATTTCTATGGGACAGGGTTGGCATATTCCCGCAGTTGGAATTATCAGAATACGCATGGTAATTTCTGTATTAAAGCATTTACCGCCAATAATGTAGAAAAAGATTCTGAGAAGCTTGTTGGCAGGAGCCTTACTTTAAAAGATAATATTGATATGAACTACTATATGGAGCTTCCTGAAAGTATCAAATCAAACAGCAACGCATATATGGAGTTTACGGTGAATAATAGCCAGCTATACAAGGTCAGCGTAAACGATGCAATCCCTGTTGAGAAAAACGGAAAGGTTATATATAAGTTTGCATGTCCGCTAAATGCTGCACAGATGTCAGATACGGTTAAAGCCAAAATGGTGGTGGATGGTAATAGTGGAAATGAGTACACTTACAGTGTAAAAGAATATGCCACCGAGCTCCTGTCAAAATCAAACGAGTATCCGGAAGAAACCATTAAGCTGGTGAAGGCACTCTTAAACTATGGAACGGCAGCGCAGAGCTTCTTTAAATATAACACAGGCAAGCCGGCAAATGCTGGTTTGAGCGATACAGATAAAGCTGTCGCAGCGGCTGATTTTGCTGCATATAAGGCTGTTATTAAAACAGATAGTGCAAATAGTCAGAGTAATGGACTGACATATTACGGAAGCTCTCTGATATGTAAGTCTGAGATGACAGTAAGACATTATTTTATGGTGAACGAAGGCTGTGATATAAACAATTACAAGTTCAGCTATGTTAATGCAGATGGCAATGAAGTCAGTCTGACACCTAAAAAGGCTTCAGATGGGGTGTATTGTGTAGATATAAACGGAATAATGGCACGCAACCTGAATAGTATTTTTGCATGCAAAGTCACCGAAAAGAATAAGGCCTGTATTTTCGAGCTGGACTATGGTCCGTTCAGCTATTCACAGAAGGTCATTAATAGCGGAAATTCATCTGAGGAATTAAAAAATCTGGTGAATGCGCTATATTGGTATTGGTATTATGGATATAGAAATTAAAAAGACTGCATAATTAAAACTACCGCAGAATTTAACGCTTTAACTAAGCTAAATTCCTGCGGTGGTTTCTTTTGTGCTTATCTGCTTACAATGCTAATCACGGAAGACAAGACCGCCTTTCTGACATATGTGACAAAGTAATTCACTGCTCTCTGATAAAAATATGCTGTCATTTTCTCTTAATAATGACAGTATGATGGTTTATGGCTGGACACTCAAGATTATAAATAATTGTATTTTACAGGGTAATCCGCTATACGAGATATAAGTGTAACGGGTTATTTTAGTTCTACAGAAAGAGATGCAGGGTGGTAGGTGAATAATTATAGATTCGGGTGAAGTGAATTTTTATGCAATTTTACCACTTCACCGCATTGAAATTTAATGTTTTTTTTATAAAATATGCAAAATATGACAAAAAGTACTGGACAAAATGTACTATATAGGGTAAAATGCATATATGCAATCAAGCAACACATTTGAAGGTTGTACAGATAGTATTGGGTATATTTTACGAATTGGGGGGATTTTTCATGAGAATATATCAGGCTAAGGATTATGCAGATATGAGCAGAAAGGCTGCAAATATCGTATCGGCACAGGTGATTATGAAGCCTAATTGTGTATTGGGACTGGCTACAGGCTCTACACCTATCGGTTTATATAAGCAGCTCGTTGAGTGGTTCAAGAAGGGGGATTTGGACTTCTCAGAGGTTATGACGGTGAATCTTGATGAGTACAAGGGATTAAGCCGTGAGAATGACCAGAGCTACTATTATTTTATGCATCAGAATTTGTTTGATCATGTGAATATTCCGGTTGAGAATACTCACCTGCCAAACGGCATGGAGCCGGATTCACAGAAGGAGTGCAAGCGCTATACAGAGCTGATTCAGTCTCTTGGCGGTGTTGATTTACAGCTTCTTGGTATCGGACACAATGGTCATATCGGTTTTAATGAGCCGGGCGAGTCTTTTGACAAGCAGGTACACTGTGTGAATCTGACAGAGTCTACTATTGAGGCCAATAAGCGCTTCTTTGCATCGGCTGATGATGTTCCGAAGCAGGCTTATACAATGGGCATCAAGACCATCATGCAGGCTAAGAAGATTCTTATTGTTGCAAGTGGTGAGGATAAGGCAGAGATTGTGCATAAGGCTTTCTTTGGACCGATTACACCACAGGTGCCGGCTTCTGTATTGCAGCTGCATAATGATGTTACGCTTGTAGCGGATGAGGCTGCACTGAGCAGGCTGTAGATGTTTTTTAGTTGAGAAGGTACATGTATATGATAATAAAAAATGCAAGGGTATTTACAGAGGATGGCAGCTTTATGCAAGGTGATGTTGTCGTTAAGGATGGCCGTTTTGACAGTGTTTTGGAGAGAACAGCTGACACGGACGCGGCTACTGACAGCGCACAGCAGGAGATTATAGATGCATCAGGTCTTATCATGATACCGGGTCTTGTGGATATTCATTTTCATGGATGCAAGGGAGCTGATATGTGTGACGGTACCACAGAGGCACTTGATGTGATTACAGCATACGAGGCTTCTGTCGGAGTGACGAGCGTGTGTCCGGCTACTATGACCATTCAAAGGGATGAACTTTTGAGTGTCATGAAAAATGCCGGTGATTATACTTATCATGGTGGTGCACATCTTGTAGGTATCAATATGGAGGGGCCTTTTATCAGCCAATCTAAAAAGGGAGCACAGGCGGCAGAGAATATCATGCGATGTGATTATGATTATTTCTGTGAGCTTCAGGATGCGGCCCATGGCTTGATAAAGCTTGTAGATATTGCTCCGGAGGAGCCTGGGGCGATTGATTTTATAGATAGGGTAAGAGGAAGTGTTGTGGTTTCAATAGCACACACAGCGGCTGATTATGACACCGCGGTAGAGGCTATTGAGCATGGTGCAAGCCATGCCACACATTTGTATAATGCGATGCCACCGCTTCATCACAGGAATCCGGGAGTTATCGGGGCTGTGAGAGATTCAAAAAAGTGTCATGCAGAGCTCATTTGTGACGGTGTGCATATTCATCCGTCGGTTATCAGGGCGACATTTGCCATGTTTGGGGCTGAGCGCATGATTTTAATAAGTGACAGCATGAGAGCCACAGGGCTTGAGGATGGCGAGTATACACTCGGTGGACAGGCAGTGACGGTCAGAGGTCCGCTTGCCACACTCCATGATGGGACAATTGCAGGCTCGGCAACCAATCTGATGGATTGTATGCGTTTCACAGTAAGGCAGGCAGGTATTCCGCTTGAGGAGGCAATTATGTGTGCTACAGCCAATCCGGCTAAGGAGATTGGCATCTATGATGAAGCAGGTAGCATTTCTGCAGGAAAGAGAGCAGATTTTGTGCTTCTCAATGATGATTTGGATATTGTGAGTGTGTATATCGACGGAAAGGAGATATCATGTTAGGTTTTTTTAAGAATAAATCAAAGGGAAAGGTGATCTGTTCTCCGTGCAACGGCAGAGTGGTTCCTATTACAGAGGTTCCGGATCCTACTTTTTCTGAGAAAATATTGGGAGACGGCGTGGCCGTGATTCCTTCTGAGGGCAGGTTTTACGCTCCGGCGGATGGTGAGGTGACAGCTGTATTTGATACGTTGCATGCTTTTACCATGACGACCACTCAGGGAGTTGAGCTGCTTTTGCACATTGGTCTGGATACAGTGGTACTAAAGGGTGATCCTTTTACATCACATATTTCTGTTGGTGATCATGTGAAGAAGGGCGACCTTTTGATGGAGGCTGACCTGGAGCAGATTAAGGCAGCAGATCTTAATGTCATTACTCCGGTTTTAATTGGCAACACTGCTGATTATAGTGAGATAAAGATGCTCAAAGAGGGGGATGTATCCGCCGGTGATGAGATTTTAAGTCTCGCGTAGATTTGAATATAATTATATAATAATAACGAACTTTATTGGAGTATCTCCAGTTTAGTATACATAATGTAAAGGAGGGAAAATTTATGAAATTTCTTCAAAAACTGGGTAAAGCTTTAATGCTTCCCGTAGCAGTACTTCCTATCTGTGGTATCCTCATGGGTATTGGATATTTTTTATGTCCTGCAACCATGCAGGGTGGTGACATCGAGGGAGTGCGTAATTTAATAGGTCTGTTTTTAGTTAAAGCAGGGGGCGCTTTGATTGACAACATGGCCATCCTTTTTGTAATCGGCGTTGGTGTCGGTATGTCGGAAAAGAACGACGGTACCGGCGGTATTGCAGCTTTAGCTTCATGGCTGATGATGACAACACTCCTGTCTACAGGCTTTGTTACAACAATCATGCCATCTATCGCTGACAGCGCTACAAAGACACTTGCATTCGACAAGATTGAAAACCCATTTATCGGTATATTAGCCGGTATTATTGGTGCTTTGTGTTACAACAGATTTAAGGATACAAAGCTTCCTGACTGGCTGTCATTCTTCAGTGGCAAGCGTTGCGTAGCAATTATTGCAGGTGTTGTTTCAATCCTTGCATCTGTAGTATTACTGTTTGTATGGCCATTACTTTTCGGTGCTCTTGTATCTATCGGTAAAGCAATCGTTGGTCTTGATGTAGTCGGCGCAGGTATCTATGCATTCCTGAACCGTCTGTTAATCCCTACAGGATTACACCACGCATTAAACAATGTATTCTGGTTCGATACTATCGGACTTGGAGACCTCAAACATTTCTGGGCAGGCGAGACATCAAAGGATGTTTCATGGAGCCTCGGAATGTACATGTCAGGTTTCTTCCCATGTATGATGTTTGGTATTCCTGGTGCAGCACTTGCTATGGTTAAGTGTGCAAAGACTGCTAAGAAAAAGGCTGCCATCGGTATCCTTGCTTCTGCAGCTATCTGTGCATTTATCTGTGGTGTTACAGAGCCTTTCGAGTTTGCATTTATGTTCCTTGCTCCTGTTCTCTATGTGATTTATGCTTTACTTTATGGTATTTTCACAATGATTACAGTAGCTCTTGGATTTAGAGCAGGCTTCTCATTCTCAGCCGGCGCGATGGATTTATTATTCTCATCTTCACTTCCGGCTGCAGCAAAGACATGGCTCATCATTCCTCTTGGAATCGCAGCTTTTATCGTATTCTACATTGTATTCTATTTCGCTATCAAGAAATGGGATCTTAAGACCCCTGGTAGAGAGGACGATGATGTCGAGGCAGAGAAGAAGGCAGTGCTTTCTAACAATGACTACACAGCAGTAGCAAAGACTATTCTTGAGGGCTGCGGTGGCAAAGACAATATTGCAAGCATTGATAACTGCATCACAAGACTTAGACTTGAGGTTAAGGATATCACTCAGGTTGATGACAAGAAGATTAAATCTGCAGGTGTTGCAGGCGTTATGAAGCCTGGCAAGAATTCTGTTCAGGTTATTATCGGAACCAAGGTTCAGTTTGTTGCGGATGAGTTTTCTAAGCTTTGCGAGTAGATTTGTTCTGCAATATAGCAGTGTTGATTCACATTAGGTGATTCACATAATTTCATAATACATGATTAAAAGCCACACCGGGTGTTATGCCTGGGGTGGCTTTTTTAGTTGGTTCGGGCCGTAAGCTCCGCCCGGTCGTGGTGCACACGGACTCTCGTTTTCGCTACGCTGCGCTGTTAAGATACTGTACGGATTATGCTTTTGGGTTTTCAATGCTCGACGAAACCGGCTTTTATGCGCCGTCCGTGGCGCATAACGCCTTCCCCAGCCGTCCATGGCTGCGGATTTCTGTGCTTCACGGGCATAATCCTACAGTATCTAAACAGCTTCGCTATGCGCTCTCACGAGAATCCGTGTGCACCCGCCAGGCGGGGCTTACGGCCCTTACGCTGTGGTGGTAATCCACCTAGGAGAGCGTCGCTGGTCATACTGTTAGGTGTGAACAGTAACTGTCCAAATAGTGGGGAATGTATAGCTTTACAGCAAGGATTGAAAAACAAACAAATGTTTGCTATAATAAATGAAGCGAGGAAATAAAAGTATATTAGGTTTAGTAATTTAAGTATTCATTTAATTTATTGTAATTAGGGAAAATCCAATATCAATCGATTGATAGAAAGAGTGATTTTATATGAACATATGGCTAAAGTTAAGGAAAACAGCTGCAATTACACTATGTGAGTTACTTGCAATTGCTACAATTTTTACAGGCTGTACCTCCACTGATTTATCAGGCACTGAAGGTGCCGGGCATGCCGTAGGAGCTGTTGTAGCAGATGAGGATTCTTCCGGTGCTTTAGGCAGCAAGGATAAAGTGGATGGGCCACAGGAGGATCTTGTAAACAACAATTCTTACGTTTCCCTTGATGCGATTCCTGCATATGATGGCAAGGCATATGTGGCTGTCAACAATAATGAGCCTTTTTTTACGGACAGCGATATGACTACCACTGCTTTTGAAAATTACAGTGATTTGGATTCACTTGGCAGATGCGGTGTGGCTTATGCCAATATCTGCAGAGATATCATGCCGACTGAGGAGCGTGGCAAGATAGGCATGATAAAGCCATCAGGCTGGCATACGGTGAAGTATGATGTGATAAAGGACAGGTATTTATATAATCGCTGTCATCTTATTGGCTATCAGCTTGCCGGCGAGAATGCCAATCCGAAGAATCTTATTACCGGTACGAGATACCTGAATGTGGAGGGCATGCTGCCGTTTGAGAATCTGGTAGCGGATTATGTAAACAATACAGGAAATCATGTGCTTTACAGAGTGACTCCGATGTTCTCGGGCAGCAATCTAGTTGCAAATGGCGTTCTCATAGAGGCAAAGTCGGTTGAGGATAACGGTGGCGGCATACTTTTTAATGTCTATTGCTATAATGTGCAGCCGGGCATCGGAATAAACTATGAGAATGGTGACAGCTGGCTGGAAGGCACCACTCCGCAGCAGAGTGCTCAGACGGATACACCGCAGAATGAAGGCTCGCAGAGCAGCGCTGGAAGCGGGGCAGGAGAATCCGGCTCTTCAGGCAGTACAACAGGAAGTGCATCATCAGGCTCAGACAGTTCAGCAACAGAAAATAGCGCTGCTGATTCCTCAAACAGCGAGACGATGGTTCATATCACTGCAACCGGCAAGAAATATCACCGTGCGGGCTGTCGGACTTTGAAAAAGAGTGACACAGAGGTAACGCTTGAAGAAGCAAAATCCATGGGCTTGTCTCCGTGCGGCATCTGCAATCCACCGCAGTAGAAGCACATTAGCATTTGCAATCTGCCACAGTAGATGTGCATTAGCATTTGTAATCCGCCGCAGTAGATGTGCGTTAGCATCTGCAATCCACCACAGTAGATACACATTAGCATCTGAAATTTTCCACAGTAGACGAACATTAGCATTTGTAACCTTTCACCGCAGATGCTTGTTATCTTTGCCGTACAATCAAGTTTATTGAAGTAACTTGGAAGAAACCGTGCAAATGAAAATATTGTCACAGAGTAAGGGCTGCAAGCCACGGCACCGCTAAGGCGCACGCATATGCATTTGATTGAGCGAATAGCGAAGCCGCTTAGATACTGTAGGATTATGCACATGAAGCACAGAAATGACTTGCCATGGAGGGCAAGTCAAGGAGAACCGCGCCATGGAAGGCGCGTTTCGACGGTTTCGTCAAGCATAGAAGAATAAAAAGCATAATCCGTACAGTATCTTAGCGGCAAAGCGTAGCGAAAGCAAATACATATGCGTGCGCCTTAGCGGTGCCGTGGCTTACAGTCCGTCCTGTAGTACATCCTATAGCACATACAGCAAAATCCCCTGTAACCCTTGACGATTGCAAAACCGAAAAGTATAATAGAATAGCTAATGAATTCAATATTTTAATATAGATGGAGGAAACCAAATGGCACTGAGCAAAAAGCCGGTCAACGGCATGAAGGATATACTACCTGCAGAGATGGAAATCCGTGATTATGTGACAAGCGTGATCAAGGATACATATAGAAGCTTCGGATTTACACCGATAGAGACACCATGCATGGAGAATATAGCGAATCTCACAAGCAAGCAGGGCGGAGAAAATGAGAAGCTGATCTTCAAGGTAATGAAGAGAGGCGAGAAGCTGAATCTGGAGACAGCAAAGGAAGAGTCGGATGTAGTAGACTTTGGAATGCGCTATGACCTTACAGTGCCACTTTCAAGATATTATTCAAACAATGCCAACAACCTGCCATCGCCGTTTAAGGCACTTCAGATGGGCAGTGTGTGGAGAGCAGACAGACCTCAGAGAGGCCGCTACAGACAGTTTACACAGTGTGATATAGATATACTCGGAGAGCCAAGCAATCTGGCAGAGATAGAGCTGATTACAGCAACCACTACCACAATCGGCAGACTCGGCTTCGAGAACTTTGAGATAAGAATCAACGAGAGAAGAATCCTAAAGGCAATGGCTGCTTACAGTGGTTTCGCTGAGGAGGACTACGACAGCGTATTTATCACACTCGATAAGATGGACAAGATAGGAGTGGAAGGCGTTGCAAGTGAGCTTGCACAGGATGGCTACCCACAGGAAAATATTGACAAATATCTTGATCTGTTCAAGCTTTTGGAGCAGACAAGGGATGTCACTGAGGGTGTAAATATACTTTCAGAAAAGCTCGGTGAATATTTAGACGAAGAAGTGGTTACAAATATGACAGAGATAGCTACTGCTGTTAATGCCACAAAGGGAGCAAAGTTTGAGCTCGTATTTGACCCTACACTTGTTCGTGGAATGAGCTACTACACAGGAACTATTTTTGAGATATCAATGCCTGAGCTTGGCGCAGCCTGTGGCGGTGGCGGACGATATGACAAGATGATTGGAAAGTTCACCGGAAATGATGTACCGGCCTGTGGTTTTTCAATCGGTTTTGAGAGAATTATCCTGCTTCTCATGGAGAGCGGCTTCAAGATTCCTGAGAGTCCAAAGAAGGTGGCTTATCTGGTTGAGAAGAAATATCCGGCAGACAAGCTTGTTGATGTCATGAACCAGGCAAAAGACGCAAGAGCAAACGGACAGCAGGTGCTTGTTGTGCGCATGAACAAGAATAAGAAATTCCAGAAGGAGCAGCTTATGAAAGAGGGCTACGAGGAGTTTGTTGAGTTTTTTAACAGATAGGAATCTGATAAGCAGCAGTTTAGCTGTGTAGCAGTGGTACTAAACAGTTATTAGAATAAATATATAGTAGAAATATAAGGAGTATAAAATGGCAGAATCAATGCAGGGCTTACATAGAAGCCATAGATGTACAGAGGTATCAAATGCCAATATCGGTGAGAAGGTCACCGTGATGGGCTGGGTACAGAAGAGAAGAAATTTAGGAAGTCTCATTTTCGTAGATTTAAGAGACAGAAGCGGAATACTTCAGATAGTATTCGGTGAGGAAAATGTAGGTGCAGAGGGCTTTGAAAAGGCAGGCACCTTAAGAAGTGAGTTCGTCATCGCAGTTGAGGGAACTGTCCAGAAGAGAACAGCCGCTGTCAATGAGAACTTAAAGACAGGTGATATCGAGGTTATCGCTACATCAATCAGAGTGCTTTCAGAGGCACAGACACCTCCGTTCCAGATTGAGGAGAATTCAAAGACCAGCGAGGACATCAGACTTAAATACCGTTATCTTGATCTTCGCCGCCCTGATATCCAGAGAAATCTCATGCTCAGAAGCAATGTGCTTCGCGTGATGCGTGACTTTATGGCAAACGAGGGCTTTTTGGAGATAGAGACACCAATCCTTTGCAAGTCTACACCGGAGGGAGCAAGAGATTATCTCGTGCCAAGCCGTATACACCACGGACATTTTTATGCGCTTCCACAGTCACCACAGCTCTTTAAGCAGCTTCTGATGGCTTCAGGCTATGACAGATATTTCCAGATTGCACGATGCTTCCGTGATGAGGATCTGCGTGCAGACAGACAGCCTGAGTTTACACAGGCCGATATGGAGCTTTCATTCGTAGATATCGATGATGTAATCGAGGTAAATGAGAGACTGTTAAAGCACCTTTTTAAAGAGGTCATAAATGTGGATGTTGAGATTCCGTTTAAGCGTATGCCTTGGCAGGAGGCTATGGACAGATTTGGTTCTGACAAGCCTGATACACGCTTTGGTATGGAGCTTTGCGATGTTTCGGAAGTGGTAAAGGACTGTGGTTTTGGAGTATTCACAGGAGCTCTTGAAAATGGTGGCTCTGTCCGCGGTATCAATGTAGAGGGACAGGCAAAGATGCCTCGTAAGAAGATTGACAAGCTTGTAGAGCACGCAAAGGGCTGTGGAGCAAAGGGACTTGCTTATCTGTGCATCAATGAGGATGGCACATACAAGTCATCATTTGCCAAGTTTATGACAGAAGCTGAGCTTGATGCACTTGTTGCAAAGATGAACGGAAAGCCGGGAGATTTACTCCTTTTCGCAGCAGACAAGAATAAAATCGTATGGAATGTACTTGGAGCGCTTCGTCTCATGCTTGGAGCTGAGCTTGGCCTGATTGATGAGAACAAGTACAATTTCCTCTGGGTAACTGAGTTCCCACTCCTTGAGTGGTCTGATGAGGAAAACAGATTTATGGCAATGCATCATCCATTCACTATGCCTATGGAGGAGGATTGGGACAAGATAGACTCAGATCCGGGCGCAGTTCGTGCAAAGGCATATGATATCGTACTCAATGGTACAGAGCTTGGTGGAGGCTCAGTGCGTATCCATCAGGATGACATTCAGGAGAAGATGTTTGAGGTGCTTGGCTTCACAAAGGAGCGTGCACATGAGCAGTTTGGATTCCTGCTTGATGCATTCTCATATGGTGTACCGCCACACGCAGGACTTGCCTTCGGTGTTGACCGTATCTGCATGCATATGCTGCATACAGACAATATCAAGGAGGTTATTGCATTCCCTAAGGTAAAGGACGCTTCGGACCTCATGTCAGAGGCACCCGGAACTGTAGATCCAAAGCAGCTTGAGGAGCTTGGAATAGCTGTAGCTGCAGAGGAAGATGAGGAATAACACTATAATATGAATTTGAAAAAAAATATTTTCAATGCGATTACCATAATACTGCTCGCCGCACTTATTGCGGGGGCAGTATTGCTTAATAACAGGATAAAAAAGCTCGAGACACAGATGTCATACACCTCAGACAACACATCGGTGATACTTTCTGATGTGCAGACCATGCAGGATGATATCAAGTCCACTCTTGAGGAGGAGGCCAGCCTCATAACAGACTGGGATATTTCCTTAAAAAGTGCAGATTTTACCGATATGACATACACAGTCTCTGTCTCGGTGGTGCCAAAGGAGTACACAGAGGATACAAAAACCAGTGTATTTTTCGGTACAAACGAGATACCGCTCGAGCTAAACGGCATCAAGTATACGGGTGAGGCCACCCTTCCACTGTCTGAGGACTATGCAGGCAATGTGACATTTCTGTTTGTTGACGGAAATAAGAGAAGCACAGAGGTGCTCGATGAGTTTAAAGGTGTGACATCAGTGTTCAAAAATGTAGCATCCGGCATACTTGCCAATAAACCAACCTTTGACAATGGCAGCATAAAGCTTGGCACAGATGTAGATGTAGCGGTCATGGGAAATGATTACTTTGACTTTAACAGTGTGCAGCTCGTAGTTGCAAGCTCAGATACAGAGCTAAAGACATACGATATCCGACAGCTGTTGGCAGAAAACGGCACAGACAGTGCAGACTCTGCAGACACAGACTCCATCACATCCGCCTTAAGCCGGAAGGATGATGCCAAAAAAGATGGCTCAAAGAATGACACGGAAAATGATACCTCTGATGCCTCAAAAGAGGACGACGGTAAGCTCCATAGCCTCGAAGGCACAGTCAAAATCGAAGACTTAATCCCTGTCACAGCCGCAAGCAATATCAAAATATATGTCAAAGCAGTATCGGCACAGGGCTACACCTTCACATATGACCTGTTCGATGGTATCGTAAATCAGGACATCACAGACTTTGAAACTACAGCCGACATATCCGGCGGCGACTACACAGTAACCGACCCGGCCGGCAGCAAATATGAACCGTAAATATGATATAAGCGTAATTATTTAAAATCAGTTTTTCTTGTGTTTTCAAGGCGGCTCAGAATATTTATAAACAATATATAACTATTAAATAAGCTCATTTCGCATAAGTGAAATGAGCTTTAAATTTTAAGAAGAAAAAAGTGCCGGACAAAATTTCACGCCAGTGAAATAAGTCCGGCACTGCCAGAATGCAAGGTAGCAAAGCACCTCGCTCGTAAACCTGAATTAGCCGGAGAGTACACGGTGTGTTCCGAAGAAAAATGTGAACTGCCGCGGAGTTCCATAAAGTAAAAAAGAAAAAAAATGTAAATAAAACCATAATCTGCCCGGACAAATAACCGCGGCTGACTTCACATTTTTCTGAGGAATATACTGTGTGCTGTGCTCACCCTTCTTTTTTGCTGAGCGGCAGCGTAAATATAAACTCAGTTCCCACACCCTCAGTGCTTATCACATTTATATTCTCACCATGCGCCTGCACGATTTCTTTAACTATAGACAGGCCAAGTCCCGTACCGCGCTTATCCTTTCCGCGGGATAAATCACTCTTGTAGAAGCGCTCCCAGATCTTTGAAAGGCTGTCCTTTGGTATACCGATACCATGATCCTTTACTGAGATAAACACCTTTTCATTTCTGATACTCGTCTCAATCTTGATACTCGAATCATTATTTGAAAACTTCACAGCGTTGTCTATCAGGTTGTAAAGAATCTGCTGGATTTTGACCATATCACCGCGCACGAAAAGCTCTTTTCCGGTGAGCAGCAGGTCAAAGCTTAAGCCCTTTTCACTGCATTTACCCTCGAAGGTGAGGATTGTCGTGCGGATCATTGTATTGATGTCAAAATCAGCAATATCCAGGTGTATGCCGTGATGACCGAACTGGTTCAGATCAATAAGACTCTTGGTGAGCTTATTAAGCCTCTCGGTTTCAAAAAGTATGATATTTAAATACTTATCCTGCATCTCAACAGGGATGGTTCCGTCCAGCATGGCCTCCACGTAGCCCTTTATCGAGGTAAGAGGGGAGCGGAAGTCGTGTGACACGTTGGAAACAAACTTGCGCTGATCCTCCTCAAGCGTATCAAGCTCAGTTGCCATGTAGTTTAGTGTGTTTGCCAGATAGCCGATTTCGTCATTGGAATGTACATCAATCTGGGCAGTGAAATCACCCTTTGCATACTTCTTTGCGGTCTTTGTGATTTTGGAGATAGGACGGTAAATGGAGCGGCTCATCATGAAAAGCAGAACAAATGCAAAGGCAAAAATGAGCGCTACAGTGTAAAAGGAGATATTCATAAAACCGTTTACACCTGCCGTGATATGGCTCATTGTCTTGTGAATGACTATGTAGCCGATATTCTGGTACGAGACATTTACCGGGGAAAATACGGACAGCATCCTATGCTTGAAGGAGCCGTAAAAATTTCCAATCATATAGTTGTCGCTGCCAAAATCGGTGACATCAAAGCCATTTATCAATACAGGCTTAGAACTGTCATTTTGGGTATCAGTGCCTATTGACGGATCATCTGAGTCCATGAGCAGCTCACCG
>ULWC01022985.1_pt1 | contig 20452 bp, 28 predicted proteins | sample 1959931 | NCBI WGS metagenome assembly ULWC01 (sample SAMEA4835801, study PRJEB28245) | human gut metagenome | biome: gut microbiome; material: fecal sample | place: Denmark | collected 2008
GTGCTTTCATTGGCTGTCCCTCCTTGTATGGATTGTTTGATCTGCTCGCTTATAATAAGGCCACGCAGAGCCTCAGCGCCCCGTCTGCGAGCGTTTTCGGGGTTGTGTGGGTTATTATCTCCCTCTGCCGGTTCTTCGCCTTCTTGCGGCTGCTGTGGGCCTCCTGAGCCGCTTCCGCTTTGGTGCGGATCCGGCGCGTTGCCTCCGAGCTTTTCGTTTTCTCGCTGGAGCTGTTCGACATTGGCGTCCCATTGACCGCCATTGAGTCGGATCGTGCTCTGCTCATGGGTGGAAAAGCCCTCGCTGCACGCGAGGATCTCTGCGGTGATTTCCTTCACCGGATCGAGCTGTCCCTGAGACGGGCCCAGCCACTCGCTGCCGAGATATGCAGCGCGGATCGTTGGGTTGTCGAAAAATCCCGGTGCATAGATACGCCCACGGGCCACGGCTTCGCTCATCCACACTTCATAGCACGGTCGGCAAAAGTCGTCTGCCAGCCATTCCCGGCGCATTTTGAACGCCTTCCACGCTTCCAGAAGGGCGGCGCGGCTGGCAGAATAGGAGCTATTAAACTGTTTCAGCAGAAGATCCGCGGGGACTTCCAGAGCTGCGCCTACCTGTGCGCTGATTGCTGCCACGAATTTGTCAAAGCTGCCGTTCGGGTGCGTCGGGTTTGCAAACTCCACGCTTTCCCCCGGAGCCATGACATTGACTTGGCCCGGCCCCATGCTGTAGTCGTTGGGGCCTTTCGGTTCTCCCGGCACGTCCGGATCCGTCTGGTTGAACGGGTTCTCGTCGGTCGGAGCCTCTGTCTTGATGAACGCGGTATAAAAGGACTCCACCACCGCAGCCATAAGCTCGGACTCCGTGTATCTGCGGATCTGGAGCAGCGGCTCGATCACCTGTGCCAGATAGCTGACGCCACGGTACTGATCCGGGCGCTCGGTGTCAATGATGTGCAGCACGTTGGGGAGTCCGGTGTGCTCCTGATAAGCCAGCACCCGCGCCCATGTTGTCGTCGGCGCTCCGAGTTCAAACGGGTAGTTGCTGCGGATATGATAGGCTACTACCATGCCGTTGCTGTCAACCTCTACGCCGTCGTAGATCGTGTTCCCGTTGTCCGGGTTTCTTCCGGTCGTATAAGTGACAGATCCCCCGGATCCGTAGCCTCCCGGTGTTGCGATCCTGTCTGACTCAATCAGGTGGACGCGCAGTGAGTAGGGGAGCAGCCGGGTGACAGGGTACTGTTTAATCAGTCCGATACAGTCGCCGGATAGGAGCCACGACACAAGGGCGAGCTGCTGGAGCCCGTAGAAGTTGTTCATGCTGGTAGCGTCGCAGGCCCGTTTGTCTTTCGCCCAAAGGTTAAACTCCCGCTCGGTGGTTTTCTGCCATTCTTCGGCCTGCTCCGGCGTGAGTCCCAGCACCTCCCTGTCGATCCGGCTTTTCAGCCGCAGGCCGACACCCACCACATTTGTGCGGTTGGTTTTGATCGCTGAGGTGGCGACGGGGGCGGCCATGTAAAGCATACGGGAGCGTTGCCGTAGGGTGTAGTTGTTAAAGTCTATGTCCTCATGCGAGGATCCACTGGGAGCATTGAAGCCCTTCACGGCCCGCTTCCTCCAGCTGGCCCCAGCTTCCCCGTACCCTTTATTCTGTGGCCGCACGTCGTCGGGCAGATACATTCCCATTTCCTTGTGGTATCTGATTTTTCTCACCTCCTTGCATGAAATAAAAAACGGCGCAGCCGTGGAAGTAAAGGAGCGAAAACCTCCTTCGGCCGTGCCGTAGTAAAGCCGGAGAGATCCGGCGTTTACCCTTTACCAGTCGCGCGGGACAACGCCCAGCGCTCTGCGAGGGGCTCGCCCCTCCAGTTCAGCCTCCAGCTCCCGGATCCGGGCGCGGAGCTTCTCGATCATGTCCTGAATATCTTTCAGGGCGGTACTGTAATATTGGATATTGCGGGAGCCGATCCCGTAGCTTTGCACGCCGTTCTTTGCCAGCATGTCAGCCTCGCGATCCAGATAGGCGTCCAGCCTCCGGCGCGTGGTTTCGAGCTCCTGCTGTATGGTCGCTTTCGTTCGTGCCATAGTGTTGCCTCCTTACCATTCATCAAAATACTGCGCCGCATTGTTCTGGCGTCGCTGTGGTGCTGCAGCCTTTTTTGGCCGTGGGTTTTCCGGCATGTTTCTGAGCCTGCGTTCCACCGCCTCCATGTCCGGGTTGAGGATCCGGAAGCCTCCGAGTGCATAGTTTCGGCAGTCGAGGGCTTCGTTTCGTTCATGTCCGGGGATCTTTACCCACGCCCAGCGGTTGCCCCGCTTGGTCTGGGTAAGCTCCAGCTTTTCAGACAGCAGGCCGTTGAAATAATAAGAGTCATACCCGTAGCTTTCGCCCCGCGGGAAATGGCAATATTTCGCTCCCGGCTCCTGCACCTTTATGTTTGACATGATCGCCTCTTTCCCGGCGTCTACACCGAAGGTATAGAGCCAGCAGGTGATCCGCTTGTTGTCCTTGATCGCCACTTTCGAGGGCGGTGTGACGAATGGGATCCCGTCGCCGCCTTTTCCCTTGATAGCAAAGACACGCTGATTTTTCCGCGCCCGGCAGCGCGTGTAAACTTCCTGCGTATAGTGGCCGCCAGAGTCCACACATGTGATCGAGATCCTGAGCCCCCGCTTGTTGTCTTTGAAGCGGTAGACATGCCCGATCACGTCGTCGAGCTGCTGCCATACGTCGTCGGTGTCCGGTTTTCCCATGATGTAGCCTTTTTTTATGCCCCATGTTTCGCCATAATAGCCGTGCCCCACAACTTCGTATTCCAGCCGGTTGTCCTGTGTATCTACGCCGCAGGTCAGCACAAGCACGCCCTCCGGCAGTTCCACCGGGGATCCGTCTGCATTGGTTCCGTAGTCCTCGCGGCGGGCCAGCATGGTGTCCTCGTCGATAATGCCGCCGCGATCCTCCCAGAGTTCGCCCAGCAGCGTGTTGTAAACAACTTTCAGCTTTTGCGGTTCGTCCTTTGCCTGCAAAAATTTGAGGACGATCTTTTCCCATGGTGTCCACGGGGACGAGAAGGCGTTCAGCCAGAAGGAACGCACTCCGGTAGCGTAGGCGTCCGGGTTTTCTGCGATCCACTTTGCAGGCTGTCGGCGCATGGTTTCCTCCGGCACGAGGCACCCGCAGTTCGGACAGGCCCATGAGATCGGCCCGTCTATGCTGTGCACCTTTTTCCCGCGCACCTTTTTGACAGTGTGCTTGTAGTGGATCCGGTCGAATATGATCTCGCCATACTCGCCACACTCCGGGCACTTGTGGCACCAGCGTTCCTGTGTTCCTTGGTAGTAGCTGCTTTCAATGTTCGAGGCTCCTTTTATTGTCGGAGTTGATACCTCGACGGCCTTCGCATTATAGAAGGTGGTCTGTCTGGCTTCTGCCAGAGCCCACGGATCGCCCTCGGTTCCGGCGCTGATCGCCCAGCGGTCGCGCTCGTCGCCGATAATGTAGCGGGCAGGAGTGGAAGCAAGAGCCGACGGGCTATTGGAGCCCGTGATTGTCAGCATACCGCCGGGGAAGGATTTCTGGAGGATCGTGTTCCCAGAGTCCTTCGCCTTAATATCCGAAACCTTGGCTTTCAGCACCTTGCTGTCTCGGATCATGGGAGCGATACGCAAGCGGGAAAACTTTCTGGCGTCGTCAAGCGTTGGCTGCACAAAAATAATAGAGCCCGGATCTTGGTCTATGATGTAGCCGATTATATTCAGCTCCAGCTCAGACTTACCTACCTGAGACGCTGCCACCATGACGATCTTGCGGATTTTGGGATCCGTGAACGCTTTCATAGGTTCCCGGAGGTATGGGGTTCGTGACGTGCGCCACGGGCCTGCCTCTGCTGAGGTTTCCGGGGAGAGTCGCCGGTGCTTGTCGGCCCACTCGGCCACCGTCAGTTCTTCCGGCGGTTTGAAGTTTTGGACTGCTGGGCCTATGGCCGCGTTCAGCCTCTTGGCGGCTTTCTTACTCGTCGGCTTCTTCATCTGCGAGCGCGTCGCTCCAGCCTTCGCGATCCCTCACGCGCCGCCGGTATGCTTCGGGATCGTATTGATAGCCCGCGAGCTCGTCCAGTATTTTGTAGCACTCAGTCCGGATCAGCGCCGAGGCTTCGTTGGCGCTGCCTGCCTGCACAACGTCCATGGCGAGGCGGCCGGGGAGTGCCATTATCATGCTGCGGGCGGTGTAAACGAGGTCGTTCGTCAGAGCCTCCACGTCCTCGCTGCGGTGCATTTTCCCTTCCAGCTCTTTAAGCTGGAGCTCGGCGATCTTGGCCTTGCTTTGTTTCAGATCCGCCTCTGCCCGTAGCTTGTCGGCCTCAGCCTTTACAGTGTCGGCCGTTTTGGCCTCTTTCCCATTTGCCCGATCTCGCAGGTAACGAATGTACGCCTTAACGGTTGGGAGAAGATCAAACTTGTAGGGCCTTTGTGACGCTGCCGGGAGAATACCCTCCTTTGCGAGCTGCTGCACTCGACGGACATCAAGATCGAAAAGTTTCGCTATAATGTCGGTGCTTTGTAGGTTCTGTTTCGGATTTTCTGCCATAGCGTCACCTCCTTTCCGTGCGGTCAGGCGAAACGAAACGGCCTGAAAAAATTTTTCTGAGTCTGCGCGTGTTTTGGGCTCGCCAGCACCGCAGGGCTTTTCGGAGTGTCACAGTACCTTCCGGGCGGCTTGCCCGGTTTTGGTTTGGCCTCGCCTTTGGGTTGGCTCGGCCTCCGGCCCGTGTGCCCTTGCCTCTTGGTGCCCCTGCGTTGTGGCCTTTTCTTTCTTTTTTCTTGGTGGCTGCGCTCGTGGGCTCGGCTTTCCTTGCTGCCCGGTGCCTTGGCCTTGCCTTCCTGCTGGTTACTTCATGGCCTGCTCTATGTGGTGGTTGAAGCGTTCGCCCAGCTTCTCGTTGATTGTCTGCTCGATTGTCTCGCGAGCTCTGCCGTCAATCATCTGTGGCACGGACAAGGTACGCACTGCCTCGATAGGAGAGCGGCCCTCTCCGGTGCGCTGGTATGGAAGGACGGCCCCGCCTTTGCCAGCGGTCAGGAAGGTGTCGCTGCTCATGGCTGTACGCTGTCCTTTTATGATCGTCACTTTTACAGTGTACTTTCTGGGCGGTCTTACCATAGCAACGGGAGAGCCCCCGGCTATCAGCTGGCCCGGTATTCTGATCGGTTTCTTTTGCTGTGCAGAAGGCCGGGCTTTTGGGCTCATTTTGAAGTGGATCGGCGTCAGGGTTCTGCCCTTATATTCCAGAGTTGCCCCGTCCACGGATATGCCAGCGACACGGATCGAAGTCCTTCCGCGCTTCGGTTTCTTGGCTGCGTCCTTTATGGCCGCGGTGTCTACGCCGTAGTGCTCGCGGATCCCTTTGGACACCCAGCCGGGGCCTCTGCTCGTGAAGTCTGATACCGTTCGCTTTATCGCCACTTCGCCTCCGTCCTTTAGTTTCTGGATCCTTTTCACTATGTCGCCCGCTCCAGAGTAGGAGACAGTAAAGCTGCCGCTTGTTCTCCGGGCCGGGCCTGTCCTGAATAGGTCGCTCATGGCCCGCCTCCTTTCCTTTGAGAACGGAAAAACCGCCCAGAGCCTTGCAGTGTCTCCAGACGGTTTCCGCTGTTTTACAGTGTAGCACATGGGTTTATCCCTTTTTATCCCCTTTTGTCCCCTTTTATCCCTTTTTATCCCCTTTTATCCCCTCGCCCCGGAAACACTGATAAAATGGGCGTTTGCGGCCGTTTTCAGACGGCATTTTGGACTCCATTATTTTGTTAATAAAAATTTAATAATTATTTTTGCCCGGTTTTCCACATTGTCCTCCTGCTGCCTGTGTACAAAAAACGCCCGCTTCCAGCCTGTTGTGGCTTTTAGCGGGCGCTGAAATATTTCTATTTCTGTGCGTATATTTTCGCCAGCGATTGCAAAGCAGAGCCGTGGATCTTAAATGTCCGCTTTAGGTACCGCTTTTCGTGTTCTTCGTAGTCCTCCATATCCCCGAACAGGGCAGCGCTTACCGCCCACCACCGTGCATGATCGAAGTATCGCATTTCAATGACGGTTTGTTCGTCCGGGTTTTTCATTTTCCCGATCAGCAGCTCCAGCTCCATGCGCTCGTCGTATTCCTCCTGCTGCATGGCATTGATCGCCTGAGTAAGTTCATCTTTTTGGACGACCTGCCTTTCCGTTTTGCTGGTTCCGTCTCCGCTGCCTCCCGGCATACCGGAGAGGTTCGGGCTGGAAGGTGAGCCCATGACGGACTCCAGATACACGAGCCGCTCGATCTTATTCTCGATCCGGCGCTGGAAGGTCGCATAGTGCTGCAGCTTCTCCTTTATTGCGTCGGTTTCCTTCGGCCGCTTTCCTCCCGCCGCCTGTTTTTTGTGCCCCATGGGCCCCGCCTCCTTTCAGTCTCATTTACTCAAATATCCCCTCGAACACCTCGCGGGGCTGTTCGGATCCTTTCCTTATGAGCCGGATCCCGGTTGTTTTCCCGGTGGTTCTTATGTAGCGCCTCACGATCGTGTCCACAAATGCGGGCTCCGTTTCCATGAGGAACGCCTGCTGCCCGACGCTCTCTGCCGCGATCAACGTCGTGCCGGATCCTCCGAAGGTGTCGAGGACGCCCTCGGCCCACTGGGTATTGTCCAGCAGCTTCTCCAGTATTTCGACGGGTTTCTGCGTCGGGTGCAGTTTATTCCCGGAGCGTGTGGCCTCCAGTACGTTGCCGTAGCCTTTGTGATTATCCCACTTCGGCTTTGTGCGGTGTGCAAACATGATGAGCTCATGCTGTGCCCTCCAGCCGTTACCCATGCCGGGGCTTTGCTTATTCCACACAATCATATTTCTGACGCCCAGCCCGGAGCCTTCCACGAGGTCAAAGAGATAGATCCACATTCTCCAGTCCGTGAAGATATACGCCACTTTTATGTCCGTGGCTCCGAGGACGTTCTTCATTAGCACCTGATAGCCTCTGGTTGATAGATTGTCGGAGCTGATCGTCGGAGTTGTAAATCCGCCCTTTCCGTCGGACCGTTTGCTTCCAATGCTTCCGGTTGCTCTGCCGGACTCCTGAAAGCCGCCGGAGCAGTAGGGTGGATCGGTGAGCAGGATCTCCGGGTGGGCTCCGTCAAGCAGCAGCCCCCGATCCTGTTCGTTCGTGGCGTCTCCGCAGACAACGCGGTGGCGGCCGAGGATCCAGAGGTCGCCTTTCTGAGATATGACGGCCTCTGCCTCCGGTGTTTCCGGTATGTCGTCCGGTTCGTTGAGGTCATTGTGAAGGGCTTCGGACAGGGCAGTGACGAGGCTTTCCACCTCGTCCTCTGTGTAGCCTGTCAGCTCCATGGGGATCTCCCCGGTGTCTATATCTGCGAAAATGTCAGCCAGCAGCTTATTGTCTGTCTCTGCCAGCTCTGCGATCCGGTTGTCGGCCACCAGATCAGCGTATTCCTCCGCTTCGTTGGTGTAGTTCTGGTAGTCTACGGGTGCCTGCTTCATGCCTTCCAGAAGGGCAGCAGAGAGGCGTCCGTGTCCTTTTACGATAAAGCCGGAGCGTTTGCTGACTGTGATCGGCTGTCTCCACCCGGTTTGCCGGATAATGCGGCCGAGTAGCTGGATCTGGGCGTCCGGGTGCTGGTTCGGGTTCTTCGGATTAGGTACCAGCGTTGCAACGTCCACTATTTTGTCATGGGCGCAGAATACCGGCACGCCGTCAGCGTATGCTTTCGGCTCTGCCTCTGTTTTGTAGTCCATTTATTTGTCCTCCTGCCTTCCGGCGCTTCCTGCTGCCTCCATGATCCTGCCGCGGAGCTGCCGGTCTGTCTCTCCAGCCTCGCGCTGGATCCCGTACTCTTTGGCGAGCAGCTCCAGAGCCCGCCCTCCTGCCGCCTGTGGTGTCCATGCCCCGATCGCTTTTGCCTGCCGGATAATGCGACGGTCTGCGGCTTTGCGGCGGCGCTTTCTTTTTATGTGGGCGGTCAGGATAATGAGGGCAGCCACTCCGCAGATCAGACACATAAGCGCGAGCGGGAGCCAAAACAGGCCGAGGACTACGCCGATCCAGCTTATCCTTACCACGCCGAGCAGTTTCAGGAATATGAGAACGATCCAGAGCAGGAAAGAGGCGAAGGCGTATAAAATCCACGCGCCGATCGGGTTGTTATCTTCGTGCATTTCTTTTCGCCCTCCTTCTTTGCTCCCGGTTCCCGCCGGGCTTTCTCCTGTTTCTGGGATAGTCTGACAAAAATCCCGCTTTTATGGCGCACTCCGTACAAAGATAGGTGACGTCCTGCGCCTCGTTGAGTTTCTCAGCAAAGGCCCCGCCTGCCAGTCTTTCGAGGTTAATCTGGCTCGTTACTTTCTGTTTCTTCATGGTCGTGTCCTCCTTTTGAATTTGTCCGGGGCGTCGCATGTGCTCCAGTGTGGAACGTAGCCCCAGCCTTGTGCCTCTGCCGGATCTTTTACCGCCTCGCAGCTTATGACGTCACCGGCAGGCGTTACCAGCTTTGTGTCCCCTCCGGGTTTTATGCGGTAGTTGACCGGCTTTGTATCGCACGGCATTGAGCGCCCGGTTCGTGTCCTGATCCAGAGGATCGGTTTCCCGCAGCTTTTACATGTCCCAGTGTTCACTCCTTTGTTCCTCCTTCCTGAGCTTTCGCAGTCTCCGGCGACTCGGCCCGATATATTTCGCATGATCCCAGTATGCCGGGTTATACCGGCAGCCGGGGCACTCGTGGATCTCGTCGTGCTCGTCGAAGCACGGCCCGAAGATACACCGGAGCCCGAACACGATCAGGCCCACCATGACAGCGCCGATTATGGCCGCGCTCGCTAAAATGATTATGGCAAAAACCGCTATTATGACGTCAATCATTGAGTCAGCTCCTTCCTGCGCCATATTGCCTCGGTGGCCGTGGAATGTGTGGAGCGCCTGCGCCCGCAGGTTTCCACTATGCCCATGTCTTTGAGTTCTGAGAGTCTGGGTGCTACGTAGTTGCGGTTGTAGTAGGGGATCCGTCCAGCCTTCACCAGCTCGTCCGTGATTTCGCTCACGGTCACGCTCCTGCTGCCGAGCGTTTCGAGGATCAGGCGGCTACGTTCCTTCACTTTTGGGATAATAGCGTCATAGCTCGCCCTCCGGGTTTCCTTTGTGGTTTGGTTTGTTCCCATGAAATACCTCCTTTTCTGCCTTCCATGCGATAGCAGAGCGCCCCGTCACGCTGCACTCACGCTTTCCGGCGTTTCTTATCAGTCCAGCCGCCTGCGCTTTGGTTAGGATCGGGCCTACGTCGCTGCGGCTTACCTGCTGCCCCCTGTCTGACAGGGTGGCGGCGATCTCGTTCGCGGTCATGTCCCTGTCCTTTATTAAATCCAGCACCATGTCCCGGAGGCTCTGGGCCATGTCCTTGCTGCGCCAGATCACGACGGCCGAAGGGAAGGGAGCGGAGCACGGCCGCCCTTTGGCGTCTTTGGTCGGGTTCCCGTCCTCGTCCGTGAATGTGAGCCTCCCGCGGATAAAGCGCACCTCGTCGGCTTTTCCGTGGAATATGTAGTCGTGGAAGTAGGACGTGTCCGTGCGGGCCGGTATGAGCATTACCACGAGAGTGCCGGGTTTCTTGCTTTCCTCGTAGCCCTTCCGCACCCAGTCTGTGATCTGGCGGCCGTAGGGCGGATTACAGAACACGCGACACCCCCCCCAGTCCGCTTTCAGGCCGTCGTCGGCCGGTGTAAAATATCTCGCGCACTTGGCGCTTTTATCGGTGGCGGCCGGATCGAGGTTAAAATGAAACTCCTGATCCAGCTCGCTGAAAAAGTCGGCCGGAGTACACCAGCCCATGTTTTTGCTGCTTAATAGTGCTCCGTTCATGTCTGTGCTCCTTTCTTATGCCTTTACGGCCGCCATGTGTACCGCCGGGCCGCATTGTGTCTCTGTTGCCTCTGCCAGCGTGAGGATCGGGCAGCCTTCGCCCAGATTTCTGCACATGTTCCGGGTGGTTTCCTTATCCATATAGGCTCGGATCGGCTCGCCGGTTTCGCTGTCTTTGAGGATCCGGCTCATAATGCTGCAGCAGGCTTTCCCTTTGTGTTCTCCGAAAAGCTGGATCCCGCTGCACTCATGGCACCATTTTCTTTCAAAATTCATAGCGTTTCCTCCTGCTCCCCATATTCCAGCTCTATGCCTTCCAGCAGTTTGAGCACTCCGGCGATATACTGCACCCGGAAGGGTTCGAGCTCTGCCTTGTTCATGTGTTTATGTCCGTATAGTTTCCGCATATCCCGCCACACGCCCCACGGCACCCGGTAGAAGTCTTGAAGCTCGACGCTTACAAGGATAAAGGCGGCAGCTCCGAGGCGGTCATGCTCTGCGAGGCTGCTCAGCTGCTCTGGTGTCAGCCGGTTGTACTCGATCCGGTCGCTGTCCGTGTGCTTTGCCTCGAATACCACGGCCCGGCCGCCGGTGAGGGTTCCCTTAAAATCCGGTTGTCCCGCTTTGGTATAGCAGGCGAGAAACTGCCCCTGCCGGTTTGGCGGTCTGAGCGGTCGCATGGGCTCCGGCGTCTTTTCAATGAAAGCCACGCCCTTATCTTTATACCAGCCGAGGCTTGCGGCGATCATGTTCTCGAAGTGTTCGCCCGCTCGCTTGCTCTGGAGCCCCCGCTGGCTGCGCTGGACATTTGAGAGGGCAGCGGCAGCAGTTGGATCCGGATAGCCCTCCGCATTTTTGCCCGGCACATAGTCCCAGCTCACGCCTCAGCCTCCACGGTGATGTCGTGGCCGCGGTTTCGTCTGAGCTCTGCTGCCAGCTCGACGATCACCTCTCCGCTGATCCGCACGGTGGTGGACTCAAAGGCGGCGACTCCATTTATTGCTCCGGTGTGGGTAGGAAGGACGAGAAGGGCGTCGCCCAGCTCTTTGTCCTCCTGCCGGTTTCCCTCCTGCTCCCGGAGGCGATAGAGATCGGCGGCGTCTTTTACCGGGATCCCGTGTTCTTTGGCGTAGGCGATTTCCTTTTTCATGCCTTCGCTCGGATTGTTTATGCCGTACACCCAGAGCTCGTCGCACATGTCCAGCAGCGCGATCCCCAGCTCCATGCCTGCCTCCCGCTCCTGCGGTATGGTGTCGTCAAGAAACTGGGTGCAGTAGACATGCGGCGCGATCGGTATCACGTCCAGCCAAAGTTCCACCGCCTCCCGGCAGTAGCCCTGCGCCTTTTGTATGTTCTTTTCAATGTCCCCGCGGAGAGGGGAACAGATATATATAAGCCTGTTTCTCATGGTTTGGCTCCTTTCTTCCTTCCGGGCTTTTCGTCCTCAAATTGGTAGGTGTGGCCGTCCAGCGCAAAAGGATTTTTCACTTTGCCGTTGCAGCGGTCGAGTACCGCCTGATAACTCATGTGATTAGCTTTTGCGGCTTCTCGTGCGGATCTGTATATCTCTACAACTTCGCCGGAGGTGTTAATTTTGAATACCGTCCTTCTTTTTTCGGCCATGTGTCCGGTATTCCTTCCGAGTGTTTGTTTATCTATAAATCCGATATTTTCGGCTCGGTTATCCGTTACAATGCCGTTTTTATGGTATGGCACCATTCCCGAAGGTGTGGGGCCGTGCCATGCTCCAGCTACGATTTTAAGTACGGCCACTTCTTTGCTTCCGTTTTCGCCCGTCAGTTTAACGAAAAGCCTATTTCTTAGAATTTTCTTGTGCTTTGCTCCGCTCTTTTTGTATGGTGTCATGTCCCTTACCGAGCCGGAGGGGAAAACTCTCCGGATCTCTCCGAGTCGGTTTACTTGATATTTTCCTCCGTAGCCCGGTATATCTCGCCACCAGTTCGGGCCGTTTTCTTCTGGCATATATGCTTTCATGTAGCCGCTCCTTTCCGGCAGCAGGCGTCGAGTCTCTGCCTGATAATTTCGCAATAGTCCGGGTTGATCTCTATCCCGATAAAGTTTCGGCCTTCCTGCGCGGCTACGGCCCCTGTGGTGCCGCTTCCTGCGAAGGGATCCAGAACAGTGTCGCCGGGCCTGCTTCCCGCTAATATGCACGGCCTCACGAGCTCCTCCGGGTATGTGGCGAAGTGTGCGCCCTTATACGGCCGGGTGGCTACTGTCCAAACGCTGCGCCGGTTTCTTTTCCCACTTTCGTTGGGAGCGAGCCCGTGGCTTTCCCGCTTCACGGAGGCACTATTGTTTTGCGCCCGGTCGTGGGTGTAGGCACCGCCGCCCCTAAACGTCCGGGAGTTTCCGCGCCTTCTGGCGTTTGGTTTTCCCGTTCCGGCGCTTCCGGCTGGCGCAGCATTATAAAATCCAACGGCTGGCTCTTTCACTGCCTCGGCGTCGTAGTAGTAGCGTGAGCTTTTGCTTAGTAGAAAAATGTACTCGTGTGCTCGTGTCGGCCTGTCCTTTGCGCTTTCCGGCATGGCGTTGGGTTTCTGCCAGATAATGTCCGAACGGAGATACCAGCCGTCCGATCGGAGGGCGAAGGCCAGCAGCCACGGGATCCCGTTAAGGTTTTTCTGCGTGTAGCTGTCCCCGATATTCACCCAGAGGGTGCCGTCGTCATTCAGGACTCTGCGTACTTCCCGGAAGATCTTCACGAGGTTCTCAATGTACTGATCCGGCGTATCTTCGAGCCCGATCTGTCCGTCTGCGCCGTAGTCTCTCAGCCCGTAGTAGGGCGGCGAGGTTATGCAGGTGCGGCAGCAGGAGTCCGGGAGCGTTCTCAGTGCCTCCAGCGCGTCGGAGTTTATGATCTTGTTCATGTGTTGCTCACCTCCCCGGCTTCCAGCGCCAGCGGATCCGCGGCAGCCAGAGCCTCCCGGCGGTTCCAGCCAGAAAGAGAGGCGTAATACTGTTCGCGCTTCCTTCGGTCGCTTTCCCGGTCTGCGAGCTTTTTCTGCCCTTTGTCCGGCAGAGAGGCGGCCACGGCGTCGATCTGCGTTGTCAGCTCTCCCGGTGTCATGTCTCTGGCCTTTTCCCGCTCGTACATGGGCGTGTACTGCTGCATGAAGGCCACCCGATCCATGCCGGGCTTGCCGCCTCCCCAGTGTCCCCGGTGCATTTCCCAGAGGTTGTTCCAGCCGATCGACTCCACGGCGCGGGCCACGAGGGGCGGGAGCTGCTGCTTTAGATCTCCGTGGTTAAATTCACCGACGGAGTAGAGCAGATCGCTGACTGCGAGCCATGCCTGATCCGGCGCTATGAGATCCGGGTGCGCGATCTCCAGAAGGATTTCCCGGAGCTCTGCCACACTGGGCGGCCACTTGCTTGTCGCTATGTGCTTTTTGACGGCCAGTGCCACCAGAGGGGCGTCCACGTCCTCAAACATCATAGCCCAGAGGCTCACGGTGGCCTTTACGCTGTCGGCGTCCCTGAATTTGTCATAGTTCGGGTAGGCGGTAACGACGATCGCCACAAGCTGAGCTGCGTCCTTTTTCGTCATAAGCTGCCGCCTCCTTCCTCGTCTGCGATAATACCGGCCAGCACGTCCATGGTGTTGACTCGTCCGGGGCGATCCGGCTGCGCTTGTGGCTTTCCGGGTGCCTGCTGCCGGTTGTCGGCGTATTTGCCTTCGAGTACCTTCGCCATGTTCCCGGAGTTCATCAGCCAGTTAAAGTCAGCCGTCCAGTTCCGGTCATTCCTGCCTTTCAGGAAGGGGGAGGCTTCGGCTTTCTCGAATAGCTCCCGGAAGATACTCAGGTCTTGCCCGTATTCCTTCCAGCGGGCAGCGATCGCCTTTTTCCGGTTTGCGCTGATTTTTCTCAAAACCGGGTAGCTTGTGCAGGTTTCGTGATACATGTCAACGATCTGCTGGAAGGGAGTCGGCCCCGCAGACAAAACGCTGTCAAGCGTTTCACTTTCTTTCTCTGGTGTAGTCTGGTCTGGTGTAGTCTGGTCTACTCTGCCTGCGGTTTCTCTCTGGCTGTTTCCCGGTTTGCCCGCTGGCTGTCCTTCGGTCTGTCCGTCGGTCGTCCTGCGGTCGGCGGCAGCAGCAGCGCGGCGTCTCCGGGATCTCTGTTTCTCTGCTTCCCGCTGGTCGATCAGCTTACCGGCATACTCGTACCAGTCGTGGATCTCCAGCGTTCCGTCCTCGGTTATGTCCAGAAAACCGGCGCTTTTCATGGCTTCCACGAAGGTGTCCGGCTCCTTGTTCCATTGAGCCGCTCGCGCTATGTTCCTGTTGCTTATCCCTTCCAGCGAGCCGCTGGGTGCGTTGTCCAGCGCCCAGAGCCAGAAGGAAGTCAGAAGGCCCAGCATGTGAGGCGGTTCAATCTCCAGCTCGTCGGCAGCCGCCAGCAGCTTTCTGTGATCTTTAAGTTGTTGGTGGACTTGGATCCATGCCACTGTGAGCACCTCCTTTCACGGTCGCCTTTCGGCTTGTTTCTGTATGTTCTCCGGTCTGTCCGGCGGTCGCCCTCCGGTCAATTAAACGGGAGCTCGTCGTCCACGCCGTCCGGGATCGACATGAAGCCGTCCCCGGCGTCTGTCTGCTGTGCGTTGCCATTTGTACCGCCTCCCTCGTAGTTGCTGTCTGCAAAGTAGATACGGGAGGCCGTAACCTCTACCGCTTTGCGGTGTTTCCCGTCATTGTCCTGCCATTTCCTCGTCGTGATCCGGCCCTCGACGACTACCTGCCGCCCTTTGGTGAGGTACTTCCCGCAAAAATCGGCCCATTTATCCCAGCAGACAACGGGGATATAGTCGGGAGTGGTGTCCTTCTTTTTGCTCGGCACCGGCACGGCCAGATCGAAGCGTGCTACCGGGGTGCCTCCGGTGGTGTATCTGATTTCCGGCTCCTGAGCCAGACGGCCTAAAAGGCCCACATGGTTAAACATTTTAGTTTCCTCCTTGTCCTTGCCTTCTTGCTGCGTCCAGTGAATTACAGATCTCGTCATACTGCGCCCGCGTCAGCAGGTGGGGATCCTGCTGTCCGTATTTCTGCCGGATCCGGTCGTCAATCTGCTGCTGTGTGTAGCCCACGTCCTCACCCTTCCGGTACATACGGGAGAGCTGGGCGTCGGTGAGCGGTTTCTGAGCCCCTGTGTGCCCGTTTGAGGCGGGTTTTCCTGCCTGCTGGGTATTTCTGCCCGCCGGGCTGTTCTGAGGCGTTGTGCCCTGATTTTGAGCCGGTGGCTGTGCCTGCTGAGCCTGCGCTGCTCCCGTGAGGTTTTTCATGTCCGGATCGTCCTCTCCTTGGTCGATCCCGAACTTCTCAAAAAGGTAGTATTTCAGGCAGTAGGTCAGAGCGCTGCCTTTGGCCTTGTCCGGGCCGCCGTCGTTGGTTCCGATCGCGTGGAGTGTAACCTCCAGAATGTCCTCTGGGTTGTCCGCATTTGTCCAGCGGATCGTGAGATCTTCCTCATACACCCAGACAGTGCGCTGGACGCCGCGCTCGTTCATGGTGTAATGGTGATAGTAAAGTGGATCGCCTTCCGGCGTGTGCCGGGTGGCGGTTTCGGCCACAATGTCAAAGTTGACGCCATGCTCATTCATGGCCGGAGTGAGCAGCCGGTACACGTCGCTGATCTTTGCAAACTTATACTCGACGCCTTCCGAGTGCTTCGCTTTTACAATGGCCGGGATCGCCTCCCGGAGCTTGATAAACTTCTGTTGCAGAGTGAGAGCCTTCGGCCGGGGCGTTTTCTTTGCCGTCGCCTTAGTGGCCGCCGGTTTCGTTTCCGCTGCTTCCTGCGTCATGGTCTGCCTCCTTGAAAAATTTGTGATTGTTGATTGTCATTACATACGCCTGCGACTCGTGCCACTCGCTGTCGGTCAGGGCGGGGGCATAAAAGTATTTGATCGGCTCCGTTGTCGCCACATGCCCGAAGTCAAACACGGCCGCCACGGCTTCCAGAGCCTCGTCTGAGGGCTCCGGGCGTCTTTTGCTATACGAGTACATGCTGAGGACTTCGTGCGGCCGCATGTCGGTGTCCTCGCATGTCTGTAGTATGCACTGGGCCACGGCCACCTTACCGGCGAAGGGTTCGCCGTCGGCCTCTGCCGTTAGTACCTGCGCGATCTCCAGCCTCTCGTCGTCGGTCAGCTCGTAGCGCTTTTCAAATCCAGCCTCCGACGCCCATGCCGCTGTAAGCTGCTCCATGTCTACCGCGTAGCCTTCGCCGTATTTGAAAATATAGCCTTCCGGCTCCACGGCTGCCTCTGCGGCTCTGGTTTCTGCGGCTGCTTCGGTATCGCTGCCGCGGTTAAGTAAATGCGACACGCCCCATACTGTGGAGGCTGCCGCTCCGAGGATCAGGAGCGCCGCCCCGATCCGGGCCCAGTTATAACGCTTGCAAATTTTCCGCAGGCGGTATAAAATAGGCTTAGACTTTCGGCCATTTCTGGCCGGGTTTCTGGAGCGTGTACCCTGTTGCTTGGTAGGTTGAGGGTAGGCGCTCCTTTTGCTTTGTGCGTACATGTTTACCTCCTTCTTTTCACTCGTGCGGGTAGAGTGTAGTGCGGCGACTGCATATAATCGTTAAAATGCTGCGGCCAGTAGGTCACACGCGGGAGCCGGTCGCCGGTGACTCCATACTTCGGGTTATATCCGAACACATTGACATAGCTCAGCAGATCGGCCCGCTCGTTGTCCATGGCCTTGCACACTTCCAGCAGAGCCTCCACGTCGTCGATCGCCCGGTGTGAGTTCTTCACTTTGTCCTCCAGCTTATAGGCGGCGATCGCGTTCGCCAGCTTATGCGGGTATGCCCGGCGGTCTTTGTAAACTGTGAGGCTGTCCAGATAGTCGCAGGGGCTCAATATGTCGCCGCTTTCTGAAAACTCTGTGAAGCGTTTTAACATTTCGCGGGCAAACAGGAGATCAAACTGTGCATTGTGAGCCACAAGCAGCGTCCGGCCGCTGTAAATCATATTTGCGAAGGCTGCCGCGGCGTTTCCCTCTGGTATGCCTTCGGCTGCGAGCCTTTCGTCGGTGATCCCGGTCAGCTCCACGATCTTGTCCGGGATCCTTTCGCCTTCCGGCAGCTTTATGAACATGTCGGCCCGGTCGGTTTCTATGAGGGATCCGTCTGTTGCCTTCTCGATCCGGATCGCCGCCAGTTCAATGATCCGGCAGCTTTTGGCGTCGAGGCCGGTCGTTTCCGTGTCAAAGAACACGGCCGCCTCGTACCTCTGGAATATGTCGCGGAGGTTATTCATGGTCGCCCTCCTTTTTGATCGTGATCGAGGTTGTCATGGCGAGCTTTGTCTGCTCGAACGCCTGCCTCATGGCGTTGGCTGCTATGTTGAGCTGTGCCAGCTGTGAAGCGATCCGCAGCGTCTCCTTGATTTCTTCGTCGCTGGCGTTGTATGCCATTTTCTCGAATGTGAGTAGATCCTTGCCGCCTGCGGCTGTGTAGATCTCCGTCAGCACTTTGGTGAGCATGAGCTTCACGACTCCCGGAAGTGTTTCCGGCAGAGGGAAGGGCCAGCTTTTCGCCTCGTCTCTCTGGTTCAGCTTATCGGCGTTTTCTTTGATCGTGGCTTTGAGCTTATCCGGTGCGCCGCTCAGGTCGGTGGGATCGTCGTCCAGATGATCCAGATCGCCAGAGTCTCCAGAGTACCGGACTAAAGCGGAGCGGAAGCCGATGTCCGTGTTGGAGTCGGAGCGGGAGTCGTTGCCGTTGAGGGAGAACACGCCCGCGGGCGTGCCGTTGTACCAGTGGCCCCCGCGAGACACGCAGCGTTCGCCGTCGGTGTCCAGCCAGAAATATTCCTCGCTTTCATAGTCGGGCGCGGGATAGAGGCCGAGCTCGATCAGCTTGTCCGGCACTTCCATGTCTGTGCGCTCGTGGAGGTCGCAGAAGGGAACGCCGTCGTAGTCCTTTTCCTTCGGGGCGGTCGGCTGCAGCACGATCTCGCCGTCTTTTACGTTGTAGTAAACCGGATCCCCGTCTGGCGTATAGATTGCCGTCCACTCCTTTGAGTCTGGAGACTGATCCGCGCCTGCTGCCGCTTCGTTGTTCGGTATGATCTGCACCTGCCCGTTAAGGAAGCGGACGCCTCCGACATGTTCCCAGACATTCCCCACCATGTCGGCCACGCCTTCCGCTGTCCGGTCGTGGTTCCACCCGATCGGGCCGGATCCTGCCAGCGTTTTGCCGTAGCTGTTTTGGTATGTAGTGCCTTTTTGCTCCGGGTGGCTGTGGCTTTTGCCGCTGTTGGTGTTTCCGGTCGGCACGGTGTCGTTCTCCCAGCTCTGACGGGCCAGTGCCGCCCACTCGTCGTTAGTGATAAGGTGCCAGCCGGGGCCTTTTGCCTCGCAGAGCCGGATCGCCTCGTCGTGATTGACATTGACGGCCGGAGGCATGAAGGGGAGAGAGTAGGGCCTTCCGTCAATCATGGTGTTGGGGTACTTGCTGATCGCGTACTCCTTCACCTTCCTGCCCTTTAATGTGTCCGGGAGCTTTAGCTCGTCCGGCGTAAATACCACCAGAATGTCCGGGCGGCCCCGGTCGTCAAAAATAACCTCGTTTCTCATGTGTTGCTCCTTTCTATGCGTTTCCATTTGCTCCTACACCGCGGGCAGCGGTAGCCGTGCCACGGTAGGACTAAATCTTTGCTTACATTCCATTCCAGCCCGCACTCGCCGCATACCTCGTAGCGTGCCCCTATGCGCCGGGCATGAGTACGGGCTCGCGCCGGTTTCCGGTTGCCAGTTTTCCGGCGCTCTGTGCTGCCGGATCCGGTTCCTGCTGCCTGTCTTTGCAGTCGCAGTGTTCGCCGTGGTCTAAATGTGCTCCGCACTTCGGGCACTCATGGTATGGCTTGCTCACGTTATCACCTCCAGAGGATCGGGCGCAGCTCTGAGGCTCTCAACGAGCTGCTGCATGAGCCGCTTCCGGTATTTTTTACGCACGCGGTACTTTTTGGCGTGCTTGTATAGGTGCCACCATTTCGGGTGTGTGTTTACCGAGTAGAGCATGGCGTCCATGAATTTGCTCAGCGACTCGGCCGCGAGTTTTGCGAGCTCTCCAGCTGTCTGAATAGCCCAGCCCGTAAACTCATGCGCTTTTTTGACGGCGTAGTCGATCGCGGGCCGAACGGTCTTTACTACTTCCTGAGCGATCGCCTTTGCCTGATCCGGGCCGATCGTCAGCGTCAGCTCCACGGCTTCCTCCGGCTCTGCCGGTTCGTCTGGGAGCGCGGTTGAGTCGCTCAGCAGATTGTAGCCATTTTCATAATGCCAGCGGATCCCGGCCGCGATTTCGAGCGCGTTCATGTCCTCGCCGAAGTGTCCGCAGTAGTAGCCGTTCAGCATGACGGCGTTCGGATCTTCCGCTAAAACCTCGCGGGCCTTTTTCAGATCGTCAGGCTCGAAGGCTTCCGTGTCCGGATCCAGCCATGCAGCGTACCCATGCCAGCTGCGGGCTGTTTTCCATATAATCACCCACGCGATCCCGTCCCGGATCTCGTCAGCGAAGTAGCTCGCTACTTTGTTGAGTGCTGCCATGCCTCTGCCTCCTTCCTGATATGCACAACGGTTACAATGTCCTCAACTTCGTGTTGCGTGATGTATGTGTCGTCTGGGCTCAGTCCGATGAAGTTCAGCAGCGGATCGAAGCCATCGAGCATAAGGCTGGTGACTGCTACCGCGTTGAGCCGGTAAACGGTTATTTCTACAATGCAAGGGCGGTCGTCTGCTTCCAGTACCGCCGGGAATGACGCGCGGCTCAAAAGGGCGGCGTCATATCTAAAGTCCTTTTTCATGTCTGTGTTTTCCTTTCTGCGACGTCACACCTTCACGGCTTCGGCAAGATCCGAGTGATCGGCTTCGTCGGCTTTCCTTCCGCGCCTTTTGAAGTTCTCCGCAAGGCGGCGCTGGGCCAGTGTGGCGCTATACTCTCGCCGCATGTTCCGATCGAGCCCTCCGGTTTCGCCTCTTTTCAGTTCCTTGTAGACAGTGGCTACATGGACGCCGATCTGGTCGGCTATGTCCTGAACGCGGTCGCCTTCCAGATAGAGGGTCTCCAGCGTCTGCCGGTCTGCCAGTGTTAAATATCTGTATCCGCTCACATTTTCACCTCCTTTGCGGGGCCCTTGCCGCACCCGGCCACTTTGTAAAATCTGCATTGTTGGGCGTGCGCTTCTCAACCGGCTTTCACGCGATCCGGCGGGTGCTTTTTGTCGGGAGGCCCGAACCGTATCAGCTTTCACCTTAAAAGCTGCAAACCTGTTGAACGACATGGAGCCTTTTAGAGCGTTGCTGCTCTCCACCGCTTCCGGGTTTTCACCTTAAAAGCCCGGCAAAACCTGTCAACCTACACCGCACAATACAGACTTTATAAAGTGGCCGTGTATGGCCTTTTTCTCTGTTTCTGGGTAAAAAAATAATGCGTCGGGAGGCTTTCGCTTCCTTTCGCATTTAATGTTACATTTTTCAGTTATACGAAACGAAAAATATTTTATTTACAATTTTAATTA
>ULWC01047343.1_pt1 | contig 20440 bp, 18 predicted proteins | sample 1959931 | NCBI WGS metagenome assembly ULWC01 (sample SAMEA4835801, study PRJEB28245) | human gut metagenome | biome: gut microbiome; material: fecal sample | place: Denmark | collected 2008
CTAACTCTGCCATACGTTCTTTATCCATGTCAGTTGCCCCTCCTGAAAGGAATCACGTTTTTCCCTTAACAGCTATTACATTCCCGTAATTCATGTGGTATTTTAAGGGAAAGACTACCCTTTTCGCTGCGGACTTACGTTTCCAGAAGATCCTCCATCGTACAGCCGAGGACTTTTGCAAGGCTACGGTCTGTTGCATTGTACCTCTGCCGGAGAGGCTAGGCAAGTTCTTTATGCAAGGATGGGCGGCGCAGTATTTGCATCGCTATAGACAAAGAAATAGGGGGAGGATTTGCTTTTTCGAAATACTTATCGAGGCTAATCAGAGATAATCCGTGTAATCCCTTATTAATCCCTAAAAACATTGCAACTGATGTACTCTTGTGTTATAATTTATCCTAAAGGGTTATATACTCATCTGAAAGTGAGGAAATCTCATGGATACAAATATCGAACGTTGGTGCTCTATGAAAGAAATTACAGAATACCTTGGGGTCAGTCGCGATACGGTTCTTAACTGGATTGAAAGGCGTAATATGCCTGCAGCCAAGATAGGGCGTCTCTGGAAATTTAAAATCAGCGAAGTTGATGCGTGGATGAAATCTGGAAAGTCTGCAAAATGATATCACTCGAGGTGCGACGTGGGATCGGTAATAGAAAATGAAAAGATTAAAAAATGTCAAATCTTTACCCCTGATGATATCGTGGATGGTATGTTGAATCATTTAGGGTATTCCGACCATTTGTATGGAAAAACCGTTTTGGAAAGCTCTTGTGGCAACGGCCAATTTTTAAAGGAAATTGTCATATGGTACATCAAGGACTGTGAAAGCAGAGGTTTATCAAGAACCAAAATTAAAAATGGACTTGGCCGCGATATTTTAGAATTGAATTGGAGCCTGTGCGATATCAGAAATGCATAGATAAATAGAATAATGAATATATGCCGAGGAATGAAGATGGCTGACAACAACCGCTTCTTGCGATTGTGGCACGAGCCAGTGTTTAAACTCGGTGAAAAATGGTATCCATATAATAAAGGCGGAGATTATAGGCGGTGGTATGGTAATCGTGAATATGTGATAAATTGGGGTGATAATGGGCATGAGGTCAAAGCTTTTCAGAAATCCGTTATTAGAAATAAGAGACATTTTTTTGATGAAAGATTAACTTGGACCTTGATCAGTTCAGGAAACTTTGGGATTAGATATTCTCCACAAGGCGCTATATTTGATGGCAATGGATCGATGCTGTTCCCCAGTCGTGATGTCCTTTTGTATACCTTGGGCTTTTTGTCTAGCGTAGTTGCTACTAAGTTGCTTTCTTTTTTGAGCCCGACAATGACCTTTGAAATTGGACAACTATCAAAAATTCCGTTTAAGGTGAAGTAAAGTGCAAGTATTGATAAAATGGTTAGGGAGAACATCGACTTGGGCCGAGTTGATTGGGATTCCTATGAAACCTCGTGGGATTTCAAACGGAATCCGCTGGTGTGAGGCGAAACATGACATGCACTGTTAAATTATAAAAGAAAAGCTCGCAGTAAGACGAAATGATAGGGGGGAGAAAAAATGACTTATGAGCCGTGGATGCTGGCCGCTATCGACCAGGCTGGATACAACGGAATGCGCAATGAACATATCAACGCTGTAGCAACCGAATTGCTGCGTACTGGCTTGACGGAAATTGACCGCAGCACATTTGAAGCTGCCTGCCGCCGCTGCGGTATTGCGCCTGATCGCTTTACACAGGAGGATCTGAACAGGCTGGAATATGTTATGAATGCAGATTAAATTTTAATGGAGGACTTTATGGATTTTTGTGCTACCAATGATGTTTATACAATCACCGCAACAGCGGAGACCGACAGCTTTACCTTGCGTTCCTGTGCTAACGGAACACTCGTCGCAGAACGCAAGATGCCCGGAACGATTACGGGAATGACACTGGACGGCGAGACACTGTTCTGTGTCGTTGAAGAGAAAGAAGAGGAAGGGTATAGACGCGATACAATTGTGCAGGTGTACACGTTTAATATGAAGCTGGAGGAGCTTTCCCACTGTTTAGAGGCCGAACAGTATGGGTATCTGCTCTTATCCTGCATGGATGAGTCTTCTGTCTATACTGTGACGTGGAATACTGGCAGTACAGCAATGCAAGATGAAGCAGGGGTCTCTAGGTCGTTTGATGTGGTCGTAACATTGTCTTTTTCTCGGCGTAATCTCAAAACCTGTGAGAGCACCGAGTGGACATTGGATGATATAGAAAACGATAATGAGTGCAGCGGGACATTGGAAAAGATAATGCTGGGATTTGTTACTGGAGTCAATAGTATATCTGCGTCTGGAGGCAAGCTGCTGCTTGAGTGCGACGTTTTTGAAATGGACGGATTTGAAAAGCCAGATTATCCGGACTTCGATGAAAACAACTGGAGCGATTCCGACTATGTAGAATGGAACACTACTGAGGAGAAAATTTGCGTGGATTTGGATGCAAAAGAGCTGTCGTATGTGATACCCGAACGGTAATACGGTAATACGGTCATCCCAATTTAGAGCTGCACCAAGAACACAATGGTCATGAGTGTCCGCATAACGACGCAACACCAATCGACTCAAGAAACTATGGCATTTTGAAGTCAACTTGGGACTAACTTAAAACCAATTTGCGACCGGATCAGCAAGGCATTTACCGAACTGTTGGATGGATAATTGATATTGGAAGACTGATTTTCGAGAAATATGCTGCTTGGCAAGCCGAGTGCGAAGGGCACTTCCAGCAGCTCAAAAAGAACGAAGAAGAACTCAACCGCATTTCCATTGACATTTACGGTTTGCAGGATGAATCGACGCCGGATGTGGCGGACAAGGATGTGACCGTGCATCGCGTGTTTGACAGCAAAGATGATGTACCGGAGTTCATGAAGGGCAGCAACTACGTCCACACCATGCGTGACGAGATTGTCTCCCTCATTTCCTACGCCGTGGGCTGTATGTTTGGGCGGTATTCTCTGGATGCGGACGGGCTTGCCTACGCGGGCGGTGAATGGGATGCCAGCAAGTACAAAACCATCATGGTGATGATGAAGACTTTTCTGGCTGAAACAAGATTCTGAACAAGAACATTTTAGAAGAAAAGGAACCGCATTTTTCGGACGGATTGCCTCTTATGATGTGCCTTGATGCGGAAATGATAAAACTATAATCACTTGGAGTGGAGAAAAATGAAATGTCTAAATTGCGGTGTGTCGTCCAACCATTATCTTTGTAGGTGCTGTCAAACGCCGGATATTTTAGATAAAGTTTTTAATGAGATACGTTTTTACAAGCCGGAGACTTGTGAAAATCCATATCTGGCAGAGTTTGCATCCAGCCTTACTGAGAAATATGCGGAGCGAGATATTATCCCGGCCATTCTTGACTTGTTTGATTTTGAGATCTCAGAGTTTTACTATTGTCAGTATTATAGGATGCGCAGAGATGCTCGATTTGAAAGTGCCGCCATTGCATATCTGAACACTCACGAATTGGATACTATCCGCACGCAGAGGGTGCTATGTAATTTGATTGAGAGTTACATTCCTAATGATTTCATCAAGCCTAAAAAGTGGTGTGAGCTAATTGCTGATTCTGACAGGCTTTGTTGCGAACTGTACGCTGTTGCCGCCAAGTATTTCGCTATGATTGGTGAGTATGAACTGGCAGATGCTGTTGCCGACAAAGGAATTTCTCTCTGCAATTCTGAGGAACATAGAACCCTTCTGTTTTACTCTCCTGAAAATATGATTTTGAGATTAGAAAAGCAGAAGGCGGACACAAACAAATACCGCACGAAAAAGCCTTACTGGCCCGCTACCGAGGAACGCAGACGATCAGTTGCTATGTTCTATGATGAGAAAGGAATCAAGTATCCGCGAATCGAGAGCAGGCCAGAAAAGATCAAAGAAAGCGAATTTTCTCCAATCAATGAATGCTTCGATGATGATTTGACTGATTATTGCGCTTTTTGGTGTGCTGAAACTTTCAGCGTGTCAGCTGCAAAGGGTATTTACCAGATTGCTGCGGTAAAAGTTCGCAACGGTGTAATTACGGAGGACTTCCAGAAGTTGATTCGTCCTTGGGACGGTGTTGCGGGCAGAAAGGACGCAGCAAAGAAAGCCAGTGTTGACCTTTCAGTAATTGAGGGAGCAGAAGATGTGGATTTAATAATGCCGAAGTTCTTTGCGTTTGTGGGAAATGACGTGCTGGTTTCAACAGAGGCTCTCGGCAATCAAGCAAAACTTATCTCCCGCGCTGCCAGATATGCTGGAATGCGAGAGATCAAAAATGAGTTTTGTGATCTTCTTGACTTAGCCGCCGATACATCAACGGAGTTTGACCTTGCAAATAACACCCGCGAGCATCTTCTTACGTACTTCTCCCTTATTGATGGGAAAACTGCTCTTGAAAAGGCGAAAATCAATAAGCAGCTTTATGACGCACTGAAAAGCTATGGTAAATAATATGGACGACAATGTGCAATTAACGCCGGAACAACGGGAAGCAATTTCTGAAATTGACCGCAATTTGCAGATTATTGCCTGCGCCGGTTCCGGTAAGACAGAGGTGATTACTCGCAGAATTGCGAATATTCTGCAAAGAAAATCTGGGATAAAACCGGAAAATATTGTAGCGTTCACATTTACTGAAAAAGCCGCGGATTCTATGAAAAAGCGCATCGCAAAGGCTCTGAATGCTCAAGATCTCACCAATATAGGCCATATGTACGTCGGAACAATTCATGGTTTTTGCTATCACTTGCTCAACAAATATACCGAGCAGTTCCGAGAGTATAGGATTCTTGATTCAGTAAAAAGTCATCTGTTCGTCACAAGATACTGCAGTGAATGTGGCATGAGCGATCTGAATCTTGAACCGTATCCCCGCAATGTGAACTTGTTTCTGCAGTGTATCGACAAAATGATCGATGACTATGAAAACGCTGATACCTGGACACAGAAACAGCGCGATGTGCTTAACAAATACATCAGATGTCTCTACAGCCGCAATTATATTGACTTTACGTTGATGATCGTTGAAGCCATTCGGCAGATTGAATCCAATCCTGAAGTCAGAGATTATTTGTCCCGCATAAAATACTTGGTCGTGGACGAGTATCAAGATGTAAACGATCTACAGGAAAAGCTTATTTTCCACATAGCAGAAGCTGGCGCAAATATCTGCGTTGTCGGCGACGATGATCAGACAATCTATCAATTCAGAGGAAGCAACGCAAACAACATGATCTCTTTTTCAGAGAGATATGCTGATGTACATCAGGTTCGTTTGGAGAAGAATTTCCGTTGCGCACCAGGTATTGTGGATGTTGCAGATTGTGTTATCAGGCATAATGAACGCCGCATCGTAAAGAAAATGATGTCTGGAGCAACAGAATTACAGGCAACTATTGAAGCAAAGAGATACGCAGGCAAAAAAGAACAGTTCGACGCAATCGCAGAGCAAATTGCAGAACTGCACAAGGTCGGTATTCCTTATAATGAAATCGCGATTCTTGTTCGCAAGGGAAAAGTAATTGCGTCCGCAGTTTCGGCTCTTGAACGGAGCGGAATTCCATTTGAAACAGACAGTGCAGAACATTTCTTTGCGGGTAACTATTTCAATCGCTTTGCGGTCACTCTGCAGATTTTGTCTGACATAGATAAAGCAAAGCTCTATGAGTGTTGGCAAGACATTATCGAAGCTGCCGCGTTTAACTCAGGTTTTAGGTTTTTAAGAAGTTGTGCAAGAGGGCGCAATCTTCCCCTTAGCGAAATCATTCGAGGCTTCTGCGAAAAGGCTGCATTTATAGACAATACTGCCGAAGATGCTGAAACTCGTCGAATAGGCTTGGATGGCATTGCAAAAATATTGGACGACTACGACGAAATATACGGAGATTGGCAATTGTCGGCACGCATTACCGGCGTTCTTAAATTTCTTGGCACACAAGCCGCTGACGAATATAAATACTATAGTTTTAAACCTAAAAATCCGGATGTCGATGCCGTTCAGATTATGACAGTTCATAAGTCCAAGGGTTTGGAGTTTAATACGGTATTTCTTCCGGAACTCACAAAACGAGAATTCCCTGTTTCTAATATAGGCGGCAAAAAATACTGGCATGTATTAGGCGGCGTTTTTGAGGCCAATAAAGACAAGTATCAAGGAGATCTGGAAGATGAGCGCAAACTATTTTATGTTGCTGTTACTCGAGCAAAACAAAACTTGTATATGACATACGAGTTATCTGCTCAGCCTGTATCATGCTTTGTTAAAGAATCTGCCAGTTCTCATCATTTGAAGCTCGACAGAAGTGATTTGACTTACAATCCAAAATCGGATGACGAAGATTTTGTTCCAAGTTTCAAGAGCTCTTACGAGTCAGAAACTCGTAAGCCAAATTCCAAATGGGAGGAGGAACGTAGACAGCGTCAGGAGTATTGGGCAATGGTGAAGTATGCTCGCAGCCAATTGTATGATTACTATGGTACAGGCGCTCATTTCTGCCCTGCTATGTACACAATGCTTGGAGAGATTAAGAGGTGGGGTCCTGAGCAGATATTGAGTGAAGCCTCAAGAAACAACCTCATCTAATTAGTAGAGGGATAAAATCAGTATAAAAGTATTCTATTCGAGGATGAAGACCAAAGGAGCGGAATTACAGCAAACACTGAAAAGAGCTTGGCGCTTTTGCTTGTCGTATCGTCTTATAATGGAAAGAAACGAAAATGGGAAAGAGGGCGCTTGGTGATAATCTCTCCACTTTTGCAACTAGGCAATCATCTGCCAAACCTCTTAATTTAGGTCAAACTCTGCATAGGAGTCTACTGATTTCGTCCTCAGATTGAGCTCATCGTGTTCGCGTCCGCTGCACGTTTCTGCGCAATTATAGCTGCAAAGCCGCTCCGCGAGCGTCAAAAGCGCCGCTTCATCCCCATTCCATGTATAGCGGATGTCATCATATCCGTGACCGAATACTTCACCGTAGCGGTTTGGGCTCGACTGATGAATGTAAGCGAGCATATTCTCAATGGCCTTCTTCTGCTCTTCCCCTGAACTGTTCAGCACTTTACGTGAGTGTTCGCAAAGTACATCATCGTTGTCCGGAACCGGATCGGCGTGATCGCCCCATGCGCTGTACTTCCGATGAACAGAGATCTTTGCAATATCATCGGTCGATGAGATGTTTTTGCTCACATCGGCAATGAACTTATCCTTCTGCGCACGGATATCCCGCTCATGGGTGTCGTTTTCTTCATCATCGGGTTCATAGTCATCCGATACCGAATCCATGAGAAATCTGGCAAGGCCTGAAACATCTTTGAAAATGAGGGCCTGTGCCGGATTTTTCTTTTCTGCGTCGATCGTGACGGAGATCGAAGCATTCTTAGCGCTCTTGCTCCGCTTCGACAGCGGCTTTACGCTACTGACGATCGCCTTTGCTTCGATGGCATCATTGTCAAAAACGTACTTGACCAAATCCAGCGCCTTACCGGGAAGAACGCCGATAGAACCGTCCTTCGTTCTTACATCTACGATATAATCGACCTCATCCATCCAGCGGATCCGAGTTATCCCCGGGATCTTTACCAATTCGGCAACATCCCCGACCTTTACGTTTTCAATCCGCTCATTTCGGCCATCTTTGTCGAGCCCCTCAAGGTCGAATTTTACCTCATGCGCCGCCTTGATTGCCTTTACCAGATCATCGGTCATAAGCATTTTCAAATCAGCGTTGAACTGGCAATCACCGCCAGAATCGGGATAATAGTCATAGGGATTCTCTTCAAAAGAAAAAGAATGCCCGTTGTTATCTTCAACGGTGACTAAGACCGAAAAACTACTACTGCTGGAATTGGTCACAAAATCGGTTCTGATTTTCATAGTTTCCCCCTTAACTACACTCTTTTGCTGCTGTTACAGCATACGATTTCGGGCATGAGCGGGCAGCCGCCCATACACAACTCCTTCTTCCCACAAGCAGGACAAGCATTTCTCATTCTGCTTCTGAACTGCTCAAATGGTTCACTGTTCCAAGCCGCTGAAATGCTCATTTTGCGCAGCGAGACCTCGTATCGCTTATTCCGGTCAAAGCTGCACGGCGCCATGGTCAGATCCGCGCCAATATAGCAACTGTATCGTCCACCCTCGCAGGTATCCAGTGACTCAGGCACGATAGCCCTGCAAAAGTTGATCGCTCCCGGTACGCTGCAGCTGTCCATCCCTACTTTGAACGGATGCCGCTTATCTACTTCGGCAAAAAAATCTGCGATTCTCGGATCGTCGGGGGTAAGCATATTTTTCCTTATCCCCTGGCCGACGGGCTTATACAGGAGAAAGATCACGGCGTTGATCCCTTGTGGAAAATCATTTCGTTTCAGGCGGCCAATCGCCTCGGCAATGCTGTTTTTGCCCAGCACATAGTGAATATTGGTTTTAACCCCGGCATCCAGCAGCTGCCTGATCGCCGAGAGCGTATACTCGCTCCGATACCAGCTGACCGCCACGGCGCCGCAATACTGCTTACATAGCTTTGCGATTTCTGGCGTCATGCCATAGCCAGACGTCGTAAAATTTGGCACGAGATTGTTTTCACGGCAGATTTTCAAAATCTCTTCAAAATTTTCGTGCTGATCAGGGTCGCCGCGTCCGCCTAATGCAAACTGGCTGCACCAGCCTTTGGACTGTTCGGCGATCCACCGGAAATCCGCGACAGACATATTGGGTTCTGCAATCATCTGGCCGCTCTGATAGCAGTCAATGCCCGCCTTTGTGCACAGTCCGCTTCTTCCGTGAATGCAGTGACCCATGATGCCAACGTCAATCAGGTGCGGATAGGAGGCCATGAAGGGATCCTTGCCGGTGTCTCTGCCGTTTTCATCCAGTATTCCGGTGCGAATGTATGCGCCGGTCTGCGTATCAAACGCGAACTTGAAGTGGTACTTCTTGTCATGGATCACATATTGCATCTTTGATCACCCTTGCTTTCTTGCAATTTGGAGACTTCGCGAGCACAACTGACGCTGTGCTCGTGAATCGGAAAGCGCTCAGCAGACAACGCTTGCGCGACTGGCACCGTCAGGCCCCTTGACAACTACGATCTGCCGATCAATACGCTCCTTGAGCTCGTTGACATGCGAGATAATACCGACAAGGCGATTCCCTTCTGTCAGACCGGCAAGCGTTTGATAGGCTTTGCTCAACGCTTCGGAATCCAACGAGCCAAAGCCTTCATCTACGAATAGTGTATCCAAGTGAATGCCGGTGGACATCTGTACTTCGTCAGAAAGACCGAGGGCAAGAGCCAAAGATGCCAGAAACGCCTCGCCGCCGGAGAGCGTGTTGACGCTGCGCTCGGTGGCATTGATGTGATCGACGATATCAAGCTCCAGTCCGCTCTTGCTCTGCTTGTTATATGCGTTCTGACGGCGCTTGAGATCATACTGTCCGCCAGACATCTTCTGCAATCTCAGATTCGCGCGATCGAGAATGCGGTCGAAATAGGTTGTCTGGACATAGGTTTCCAAATCGATCTTAGCCTTATCATTGAGGGCCCCGTTTGCGGTTTTGGATAGGCTGTTCACCCAAATATATCGGCGTTCCAAATCTTCTAACTCGGCGAGTTTGTTCTGGATTCCGCTGCGAGCGCTTTTATTTGTCGTTATTCTGGTGTGGATGATTTGCAGCTGCTCAGTTGCGGTATCTTTCGCAGTGCTTTTCTCATTGATCTGCGCAGACAGCTTGTCTACATCTGCATCGATTCCGTTTTTCAGCTGATCCTGCAGCTGCTGGATCGCTGCCCTGGTTGCTGTCAGCGCGTTGAAGGTGTCTTTTTCCTGCTCCTGTGCATTCGCAAATGTCTGCTTAAGATCGTCGGCTTTCTTTTGCAGGAGGGCGATCTCCTCTTCAACGGCGGCTTTGTCTTTGAAGGTGAGCGATCCTTGAAGGGCTGTGATCTGTGCAGCCAGCCCCTCTATCTCTGTGTTAAGCCGTTCGTATTGCTTGTCCGCAACGTTTCCGTCCTCCTCCAGCTGACGAAGAGCCTTTTCCTTGCTCGGTATCTCTTCTTCCAGCTTGCGCTTCCTGCGAACACTGGCTTCCAACGCCCGCCTTTTCTCAGTAAGTTCCGCAAGCTGCTGTCCAAGCTCCTCCATTCGCTCTTGGGCAGAAGCCTCTGCCAGCTCGGGGGTTACATCTGGTAGCAGACTTTCCAGCCTGGCCTGAAGGGAACGTTCCTTTTCCTCAACAATGCCTTTTTGCGAGGCAGCGCCCTTGCTTGCATTCTCGGCAGCGTCCTGCGCTCGATCATAAGCATTCTTTGCGTGCTTGACATGCTCTTCGGTTGGGGCATGTTCGGACAGCACCGCGGGGTGCGGATGCTCAAGAGCGCCGCAGACAGGGCATGGTACTCCGACTTGAAGTGTGCCGGCGATAATTCCTGCCTGAGCGTCCAAAAACTCGCGCTGCATTTGGGCATATTTCTCAAGTAGATCGGAAGCGGTCTCTGCGCGCTCCTGATACTCCTGCTGCTTTTTCGTCAGATGCTCTATCTGCTCATGGTAGCTCTCGTAATCAGAAAGCAATTCCTGGAGTGCAGCCTTTCTGTCCTCTTTTTGCTGCAGAATTGCTTCAAGTGATGCTTTTTCTTCGCCGCTGCTCTCAATAGACTTTAGCTCTTCTTTGAGTGAGGCAAGCTCACCGGATAGTTGATCTCTTTCCTGAACGATCTGAGCCTTTTCCGCAGCTGCCTTTGTCCGCAGAGCTTCTTTTTCGCTTAGAACTGTAGCCTTGCTATCTAATTCGTCGTAAGAAGGGAGCGTTTGCCGGATACCCGCGATCTGCTCAATCAACTGTGGGTACCCATCCTTCTGTGCATACTCCGCTTCCTTTAGCGCGGTCTGAGCGGCGTTCCATGCGTCTGACTGTGCGTTTTCATCTGCAAGTCGTTCGGCCAGTGCCGCTTTTGCACTCTGGTAAGCTGTGGCCAGCGCCTTTTGCTTTTCCAGTTCCAGGATATCATGTTCTGCCGTGTCGGCCTGGCTCCTCATCTGGGATTGAAGAGCGAGATCCTCATTCAGGAGCTTTTCAAAAAGCTCTACCAAATCGGCAGTGGGCATTCCATTGTTTTTTGCTTTCTCGACATCTAAACAATAGACCGAATCAACTGCGCAGACCATGCCTCCGGTATACTGACTGATACTGCGTTCAGCCTCTTTCATCAGACCTTGAAGGTTGGAGGCTTCCGTTTTCAGCCGCTGCTGCAGGTCTCCATAAAGTCCCGTGCCAAATATATCGGTAAAGATCTTCTTTCGATCATCTGTGCCGGCCTGAAGAAGACGACGAAAATCGCCCTGTGAGATCATACAAACCTGAGAGAATTGTTCTCTCGTTAGTCCGATAATATCTCTGACCGCCTTGTCAACTTCCTTAAGCTTTGTAATCGGAGAACCGTCTGGCATTATTAACAATGCATTGGCGTCTTGACCGGTCGTACCCGTTCCGCGCGTTTTGGCGCGTTCATAAGCGGGGTTTCGGCGAACGGTATATTTCTTGTCACTGTATGTAAAGGTGAGCTCCACATAGGTAGGGGCTTCGGGTCTTGCGTACTTGGAACGGAGCATGGAGGGTGCTCTGTAATTGCCACTGGCCTCCCCAAAAAGTGCAAAGGTGATCGCGTCGAAAATCGTCGTCTTACCCGCTCCGGTATCGCCGGTGATGAGGTAAAGCCCACTTTGCCCGAGCTGCTCAAAGTCCAGTTCCTGTACGCCAGCATAGGGGCCGAAGCCTGCAATGGTCAATTTCAGCGGCCTCATACCCGTTCCTCCCAAATAGATTCGATCAGATCCTGCGCAAATATGCGCTGTTCTTCGCTCATGGGTTGATTGTTCTGCATTTCATACAGCTCTTCAAACAGCTCCAAAGGGGCCTTTCTCTGAACGTCTGCTGCTGCGTCAATAACCCTGTCGGTACGGGTGCGAGTGTTGTCGTAGCTGAGCTTCATGATGTTCGGATAGATCAGGCGGAGCTTGCCGATCGCCTCGGGAACATCCTCCTCGTCCGTAAGGATGATATGCAGATAATCGTCTAAAGCCGTACCTTTATAGGACGATTTATTTGTCAAGGCTGCGAAGCTGCCGCGGATCTGCCGCAGGTTGCGACGGGGCAGAAGGGGCTGTAACTGTATGTGCAACGTTCCCTTTTCATTGATTGTGACTACCGTGACGCTCTTGTGATGGTCCGACTCGGAAAATGAGTATTTCAGCGGCGTGCCACAGTAGCGGATACGATTGGAGCCGATGTTTTGCGGACCGTGAATATGCCCCAGAGCAACATAGTCAAAGACATCAAAGATAGAGGCGTCCACATTATCTGCGCCGCCGACGCTCAGTTCTTCCGATTCACAGGTGACGGCACCCGTGACAAACTGATGCGTGATCAGAACATTTCTCTCGATTGGATCGATGTGCATATGTGCGATCGCCGTGCGGCAGGCGTCTGTGTAGCTTTCAATGGGCTCATCGGGGAAATAGTGCCGCACATGGGCGGGCTTAATAAATGGCAGTAACCAAAAGTGGATCGGGCCATGATCGTCTGTAAGTGTGATCGGCTGGATATCGCCGCTGTAGACCGGAGAGATATATATCCCATTTGCATTCAGCAGACGGCTGCCGAACGAAAGACGCTCTGGACTGTCGTGATTGCCGCTAATCATCAGCACGGGAATCCGCCGCTTGGCCAGCTTGACAAGAAAATCGTCAAGCAGCGTAACCGCCTCGTTGGATGGAATGCTTCGATCATAGATATCTCCCGCAATCAAAACGGCATCTGGTTGTTCGGCATCCGCAATGTCCAGGATCTGATCCAGAATATATGCCTGATCGTCCAGCATGGAAACCTCATTGACGCGCTTACCGATATGTAAATCGGACAAATGAAGGAATTTCATAACGACCTCCGAGTAGTATTTTCGTGTTCTTCAATGGTAACTGTAGATTATTTGCCATTGCTAGTTTTCTTTTCAAAAATACGAGCGTGGTAATCTTCCTTGTCAACATATCTCGTAAGTATTTGGATACCTGTATGGTCGACAGTTTTAGCCTAATGCGTCTCACACTTCACAAGGCTTGTGGTCACATGCTATCTGGCCGTCCCTGCTCGTTTCTATTGCTGAAAATAACCACACAATGTTCGTTGGCTGTAGATTGTTTGATATGGCAGTTCAATTTAAACTATATTATATCACATAATTAGACAATGCACAATGAAATGAACCGGAGGTATCTCACTTTTGACACAACTGTACAAACTAAAAACGCTTAAATGCTGATGGCTCAAAAAATTCATGCTGGCTCTGGAATGTGGCGCAATATATCCGATAGAGAAATGAAGGCAATGCGTGAAAAGGAGGCAAGATCGGTGCAAAAGCTGCTGCACACCCTGTATAATACAGAGTCGGATACTAAAATACCGCGAGTCTGTTTTTATCAGCTATCGGGAGATCCTTGTGAACATCCTCTATATCATTTCCGAAGAAAAGGAACGGAAAATTCTAGCGGTTGAGGTCATGCCAGACCACACCCGTCTCTTTGTACCGGTGCCGCCGACAGTGACATCCTCGGAAGTGGTGAAGAAACTCTAAAGAGCGGTCTGCCCTGCGATTGATTGTGCTCCTCTATTCTGGCTTAGTGATCGTTGAATATTGGCCTTTGCAAAATACATGGCGTGGAAAGCGATAGTGGTGCTGCCCCAGCTTTCTGGTATGCAGGTGATGCAGATTCAAGATCTAACACATTGTAATAGTTGAGCATGTTTCTTGAATAGGGGAGAGGGGCACTCGTCACAGCAATCGTTGCTATCAATCTCGCCTTCACAATCCGAACTCTCGCTTTCCATGATGCTCATGAATGCCGCAAAACTGACTGCCTGTTCAAAACCATCCAGTTTGCCATCCCCATTAAAGTCAAATAGCGAGCCAAAGAATCCGCTGTTAAATATTGCAAGACCTCCAGAAAATGATTTGTTGTATGACCGACTTTATCCATAATAACAGGAGCCCAGTCCCATAAACCGTACCAAGGTAAAGAACTAAAGGAATGGATATCCACATCAGTAGACAATTCCTAGGCAATTTTTTTGAAAAGGACGTTGTCCGTTTTATTGTACATATATGATGTTCTGAATGCCTGTCGTGACTGCGGGCAAGAGAAGAAGGGGCAGCATTGCCTTGAGCTTGCACTGAAAAATCCATATCTTGAAGAAGGCTGGGAAAAGCGGCTCAGACGAGTGTTCACCGCAGCGCCGTCTTCCAGAGCAACAAAGCCGCATTCTCATGCGACCGCAAAGCCCAATGAAGATACGAAACCCGATGACGGCACAGTGTATCACTATGCTGAAATCCTTCTCACAATATTATCCGTCAGGCGGTAATAAGGGGCAGACCTTCAATTACGGCAATGGAGGCAGCAATTCCGGAAGCATCCGGGATGACTACGACAATCCCGAAGACCTCTGGGAAGATAACCAGGATTGTTATGAGGACGAAGACGAAGCGTGGGATGAGTGGTACGATGATTGAACTGTAAATGAATATGAAAAGCCTCTGCCGATACCTGGATAGGGTAGGAATATATGTGCAATGCTGACAGATTGACAATGACGAACGAGGCATACTAAATGAATATAAAAAATCCTCTACCGATACCCCAGATAGGGCGTCGATAGAGGATTTTGTTTGTCTTACAGGTATTTGGACAAGCTTGATCTGTTGCTGAAACCGCGCGAGGGATGTCCGGGACCCTACAATCCTTATTTCATGAATACTCTATATTTTTTTCCGCACTTATCACAAGAAACAGGTAAGCTCTCACCTGTGTACAGTGTGAAAACATCTTCGTTGTTTTCTAAGGTAACTTTATTGCCGCATTCACACTGACATACAGGAATAGGAGAAAGCCTAATAGTGTTTTCATCAACATATACGGGTTCCGCATCTAAATCGATTACTTCAGGATCGTCCAGAGGAACTTCAGTTACAATATCTCCGTTACCGCTATCAAGAATATAGTGAGGGCGCTTTTTCAATTCTTCGTATTCTTCTTTAGAATGGCCCTCGTATACCTCACAGAATTCATCATAATCGTCAAATTCGTCAGCATCAAAGATCAAGTACCAACATGAGGACTGCACAGACAAAGATCCGTTTTCATACTTGATTATGAAGTCCATATACTCACCGGAACTCTCACTTGTATCAACAGTACCAGAGATTGTGAATCCAGAAATGGAGGGAGCATTTTTCACCATCAGCTCAGCTAGTTTGGCAACATCCTCGACCCATACGAATTGATAGGTTTCCTCAATTTCAATACGATTCTTTCCGCACATGGACTCGTCGTCAAATGCGCGCGCTAAAACAGCCGTTGCCTTTTTGATCTCTTCGTCTGTTCCAACTAATTCGATGGTGTAATTTGAGAAAGCGTTCATACAATGTTCCTCCAATTTATGCATTATGTTGGTATACTGTAATGCGATTACCACTTCATCGTGTTGCAAGATTGGTCTAAAATCAACGATTTCATAGTACAAGTATAGTTCCTATACATTTTGTTGTCAAGTTGAATTCTCCGTTGGTTATATTGAGTTATGTAGGACTACAATACATATTGGACAAGTGAATAAAATGATATGAAGGATATGGTCTCATGGGTTATAGTTAAGTTACCACACCAAACCAGCCCGAAAGGAGACCATATCCCTCATGAGCAAAAGTATAACACAAGACATGGCCTATCGGCAATCCCTAATGAAGTACACAGAGAAATACGGCGTCAGCCGCGCCAGCCGGAAGTACAACAAGAGCCGGTCGTACATCTATTTCTGGAAGCAGCGCTGGGACGGAAGTGTGGCGTCCCTTGTCTGTCAGTCCAGACGCCCCCACAGCCATCCCAACCAGCACACGGAGGCCGAGCTGAAACTTATCCGCGACATGCGCCGCAGAAATCCCAAACTTTTGAATAAAAATTTTTCTACTTTTTCCAGCACTTTATAGACACTTTTGGTTTATTACGGACGCTTTTCACAACTCTTGCCTCCACTGTTTCCGTGTGTTCCGCGGCTGTCTGTAGTCAAACATGTGGTCAAAAACCGCTTTCTGAACACCCTCATGACAGGGCACAGAAAGCGGTTTTCACAGTTTGCCGGAGTGCTGTGGGCAGGTAATCCGGTACCCCAGTTTGCCGCATTGTACCTCTGCTGGAGAGGTTAAGCAAGCCTTTTATGCGGATAGGCGGCGCAGAAATTGCATCGCTATAGACAAAGAATACCCTCACGCATTTGCCCTCTAAAGATGAAACTTACTCTCTTCGATATTAATTCAGGTTGAATTTAGTTTTTCCTCAATGGCTATCGCATTCCCGTAATTTGAGCGGCATTTTAAGGGAAAGTTTGTTTGAAATACGGGAAGGCACCTGTTCATATGAGCAGGTGCTGTTTACACAGCCCTATCCGAAGAAATACTGCTTCATATCTGAGGTGCCACCATCCTTGTCGCAGAACCATTCGTAATCAGCGAGACAGTTTCTGCAGTGGGCAATTACATCAAATCCACCGGGTGAATGCCAGCTGTCGGCAATGCTCATGATTTCCAAAGGTTTCCCACAGGCTGGGCACGGTCGGATTTTTCTTGCTTCACGAGTGGCACGCGCTCGCTGCTCTGTCTCAAGTACGCCTAAAAGACTCTGCCAAAGATTCGAATTCGGCTCATGCTCTGCGTAGTCTTCAAGGTATCGCCTGATATCATTGGCAGCCAGAACGAGAAACTTATCATCCAGAAGACGAATGTGACGCTTGATATAATCGGAAACCACCACGGGCATGCATGTGTTTCTGCCCATCGCATACCGCGTTGCCGACAGCAGGATCAAGCGAAAGTCGGAATCGCAGATCGGAGCGAGCAGGTCCTGAGGGAACAGCAGAAATTCTTTGCCATTATTCATGAATACGCGCAATGGACGTTGATCTTCTGTTACCAGATTCAGTAGACTGTTAGCTTGATCCTTCAGTTCGTCAATGGTGATTGATCCGTAGTTCTGAAATGAGTTTACTTCATAATTCATCATTTGACCTCCAATCAGTTTATCCTCGCTACGAGGTGTTGGCATTGTAGCTCTGACTGCTCGGAGGTTCAACTGTTTCTTTTGCCTTGTGCTTAAATGTCGAGCAACTCCTGCAAATCGGTCATATTCACCCGAAGTATAAGAGACTATATTGAATAGAAGACCGGCTTGTGCTATAATGTAAGTTAAGTTTATTCTACATACTTTGCTGAGGTGAAAAGCATGAAAGCAAGCTATAAAAAATTGTGGAAGCTGCTCGTTGACAAGGAAATGAGCAAGGGCGATCTTCACAAGGCGTCGGGGCTGTCTTCCAGTACCATGACAAAGCTGCGAAAAGGCGAAGACGTGTCAATGGAAGCCCTGAGAAAAATCTGTATTTGCCTCGGCTGCAATATCGGTGACATCGTGGAATTTGTAGGCGAAAGCAAGTAAGAGTCCGCTTTATAGGACAGCCAATATGATATGATAACAATGAGCTTGGGAGACCGGCTCGAATGGAGAAGTGAATGGAACGATCTCTGATTTATAACGGAACGATCACGGCGGAACAGTTCCTCTTCTATGAAATCCGCATTGCATCGAAATATTACCTCGACGGGACATCCGTGGAGGATGCTATCGAAGAAATCAAAAAGAACAATCTGTTTCAATACCCGACTGAGCGGCTTGTTGCCCGCATGGTGCGAAGCTGCTACAAGCGGCTGGACGCATTAGACGATGAACAGCTCCGGCAGGAATTATCATCGGCTCCGCCTGAGATTGCAAAGCAGATCAACCTCTATGCCATGATGCGCTACAACCGCATTGTCTGGGACTTCATGGTCGGCGTGATCGGAGAAAAGTTCCGGAGTCAGGACTTCGAGTTTTCGCGGAAAGACCTGAATGTCTTCTTCTCCCACTTGCAGGAGCAGAACGATGACATTGCCGGATGGAGCGAGACAACGGTCAATAAGATCAAGCAAGTGCTGACGAAGATTTTAGTTGAGGTTGAGATCCTTGACACCTTCAAATCCACGCGGCTCAATCCGCTGTTCCTCTGCGAAGAGTTGGAAGAAGGCATTCGCAGAAATAATGATCTCGAAGCACTCGCAGCTTTTAACTGCTTTAGATAGGAGGCTCTGGCATGAGTGACATCAAGCAAGAGTTAGATAAAATCAGAGGACGTATTTCCGAACCAAGTTTTCTGAAAAACGAAGGCTTGAGCAACGAGGTCGGCATTCATGTGTTCTGCTATGATCCGGCAGACGAATTGATCGTCAGAGACTTCGTTTCCCGGCTGAAAGCGGAGAGCGGAACGCCATATCACATCAAGGAATGTGACCTCTACGAGATTTTTCTGAGACTCTTGGAGGACAAGCGTGTTCTGAAATCCGTGGACGGGCTGGAAGAAAAGCGCGGGAAGGAATACCTGCTCAAGCAGCTTCAAAAGATCGCAACGCCGGAGGCTCTTCTGGAATACATGAAGTACGAGCCGCATGAGTACGGTGATGTTCTCTTCCTGACCGGCGTGGGAAAAATCTTCCCGTTTATGCGCTCTCATAAAATGCTGGACAGTATGCAGCATCTCTTCGAGGACATCCCTATTGTGATGTTTTATCCGGGATCGTTCAACGGGCAAGACCTCGGATTGTTTGGAAAGTTTCTGGACGGACACTACTACCGGGCATTCAACCTTTTGTAATTGGAGGAAAGCGGCATGAAAATACAAAGTATGTTCCAAAAGGACATCGACCGTCCTATCAACGGCGTTGTTAAGGTCATGCAGGATGACCAGCAGAGCTTAAAGGATGAACTGAGTGAATACATCATCACGAAGGAACTACGGCGTCACTTTGCCACATTCTTTGATAACTACGTCAAGGCGATTGATACCCCGACTGATAAGATCGGCGTCTGGATTTCCGGCTTCTTTGGAAGTGGTAAATCTCACTTCCTGAAAATGCTTTCCTACCTTCTCGCCAACAAAGAGGTGGACGGCAAACACGCCTTTGATTACTTTGCAGACAAGTTTGACGATCCGATGATGTATGCGACGGTGCAGAAATGTGTCCGCATTCCCACGGAGTCCATCCTGTTCAACATCGACATCGAGGGACCGATCAACAAGGACAAGACCGCCGTGCTGCGCGTCTTTGCGAAGGTATTCTACAACCACTGCGGCTTCTATGGCGAAGACCTCAAGGTGGCGAAGCTGGAACGCTTCATTGACAAGCAGGGCAAGACGGACGCCTTCCGCGCTGCCTTCAAGGAAGTCAACGGGGATGAGTGGATTAACGCCCGCGATTCCGCCGCCTTCTTCGAGGACGATGTGGTTGAGGTTTTGCAGTCTGTTCTCGGCATGAGCGAGACAGCAGCCCGCAACTGGTTTAACGGCGAAGAGAACGCCGACATGAGCATCAAGCAGCTCGTCTCCGAAATCAAGGAGTATGTGGACAGTAAGGAAGGAAACTTCCGCCTCCTGTTCTGCGTGGATGAAGTCGGTCAGTACATCGGTGACGATGGTGATCTGATGATGAATCTGCAATCGCTGGTGGAAGAGATCGGTGACAAATGCCGGGGCAAGGTTTGGGTCATGGTCACAAGTCAGGAAGCGATTGATTCCGTCGTGAAAATCACCGGCAATGACTTCTCCAAGATTCAGGGACGCTTCAACACTCGTCTGAGCCTATCTTCCTCGTCCGTCGATGAAGTCATCAAAAAGCGTGTTCTGGCGAAGACAGAGGACGCAGATCACCTCCTGCAAATGGAGTATGAGAAAGAGGCTTCCGGCTTAAAGAGCCTGTTTGCCTTTGATAATCCGATCCTCGACATCAAGGGCTTTACCAGCGCAGCGGAGTTCAGCGCGACTTTCCCCTTTGTTCCGTATCAGTTCATCGTCATCCAGAAGGTTCTCGCGGAAATCCGCAAGCACGGCAACTCCGGCAAGCACCTTTCGGGCGGCGAACGCTCCATGCTGTCCGGCTTCCAAGAGGCGGCGCAGAAAATCGAAAACAAGGATGAAAACGCCCTTGTGCCGTTCTATCAGTTCTATGACACGGTACATACCTTCTTAGAGAGTGCCATCCGCCGGGTCATCGACCGCTGCCAGAATGCGGCGGATGCCAACGACGGCTTGGAACAGCAGGACGTGAACGTCCTCAAACTGCTCTACCTCGTCCGCTATATTGAGGACGTTAAGGCGAACATCGAGAATATCGCCATCCTGATGATCGACGATATTCACACGGACAAGATTGCCCTCCGTGCGTCCATCACGGCTTCTCTGGAACGCCTTCTGTCTCAGAACTA
>ULWC01018755.1_pt1 | contig 20438 bp, 20 predicted proteins | sample 1959931 | NCBI WGS metagenome assembly ULWC01 (sample SAMEA4835801, study PRJEB28245) | human gut metagenome | biome: gut microbiome; material: fecal sample | place: Denmark | collected 2008
TAGTTCATTTTTAGCTATTCGGCTGATTTTAGCGTAATTTTTCAAGAAAAACTCATAACTTTGCATCTGTCTATTCATACTCACAACGTGCCAGTATAGACTACAAGACAAGCGGATTAAAAGTCGTGCCGACCAGCAAGGGAAGGGACTGCCGTTGGCGGCTCGCGCTAAGCCCCTGCAACAGTCGGCAGGGAGTGTAGCAACGCGCCACAGTCCATCCTCCTCACCATGCTGACACAGCAAGCATAGAAAAGGCTCATAACGGCAGATAAAGAAGGGGACGCCCCGTTGGAACATCAACAAAAGCACCAGCCTTCACACTGCAAAGACGATCAAGAACAAAATATGAAAAAATACACCATCAGCTCTCCACTGAGGCGAATCATACTATCGGTCTGCGCCGTGGCATTGTGCGCATGCTCGTCGGAGACAGGAGAAAACGAGCAGCCGGACACGCCGCCCACCCCACCCGATCCGGCAGCGAAATGGCCGATACGCATCAGCAGCGTGCAGGAAACTCTCGGCTCGGACGACGCCTTCGAAGAGGGCGACAAGATAGGCGTGTACGTGGTGAACCGCAACAGCGACGGATCGCAGGTCGCACTGAAGACTGAAGGCAACTATATAGACAACAGAATGTATGTGCTCCGGAGCACCTGGACCTCGGCGGTGCCGGAATACTGGAAGGACGCGGCTACCCACGCCGACTTCTACATGTACTATCCTTACACCACGACCATAGCGAATGTCGAGGCACTGCCATGGAGCGTGAGGACCAACCAAAGTGCAGCGTCGGACTACAAGGCCAGCGAACTGCTCATCGGCAAGACGCTGGACGCAGCTCCGAGCGAGAACGCTGTGAGCATCAGCGCGAAGCACGCCATGGCGCAGGTCGTCATCACCCTGGCGGCGGGCAAAGGATTCTCCACGGCCTCGCTGGCGAGTGCCCAGGTCAGCGTGAGGATCAACAACGTGAGGACGCACGCCACGGCCAATCTCGCCACAGGCATCGTGACGGCCACGGAGGACAAGGGCTATGTCACGCCGATGAGGGAAGGCAGTGTGTACAAGGCGATCGTGGTGCCGCAGCAGTTGGACAAGGGCCACTTGATCACGGTGACGGTGGACGGCACGGACTTCAACCTGCAGAAAGACCCACGGCTCACGGCCTTTGAGCAGGGACACCGCTACCAGATGACCGTGACGCTGAGCAAGACCAGCGGCGGCATGAGTGTGGGCATAGTGAACTGGAGCGACGACGGCGTCGACTATGGAGGCGTTGCCGAACCGAATTAAGGCATTGCGGAATCATCATTAGAAAAAAGAAAGACCCATGAGAACTATCATCAATAACAGTCTGTTCTGTCTCCTCGCCATCGTGGCAGCGACGCTCTGCGGTTGTAGCGACAGCATCTTCGAGGACGAAGCACAGAACGATGGCGGCAGCATCCGCCTGGCGGCAGACATCGAGCAACTCGCCGTGATGAGGGTGAACGACTGCGGCTTCTGCGACGGCGACATGATGGGCGTGTACGTGGTGGACTACGAGGGTGGCAACCCGGGCACGCTGAAGCTGAAAGGCAACCGTGGCGACAACGTGCGCTACACCTTCGACGAGGCGGCCAACAAGTGGACCGGTGCCTACGAGCTGTACTGGAAGGACGGCCACACGCCGGTCGATGTGTACGGATACTACCCGTTTGCTGCGCCCGAGAGCATCGAGGACTACCAGTTTGAGGTGCAGAAAGACCAAAGCAAAGCCTCCTCCAGCGACGAGATGGGGGGATACGAGGCGAGCGACTTCCTCTGGGGGAAGGTGGACGAGGTGGCTCCCACCAGCAGCGTGATCCGCCTGCCACTGTCGCACCGCATGTCGAACGCACGCGTCACCCTGCTCCAGGGATCGGGATTCACGGCCGAGGAATGGGCGGCCACGGAGAAGATCGTGCTTGTGCAAAACGTAGCACGCAAGGCAAGCATCAACCTGGCCAACGGCACGGTGCGCAAGGCGGGCGAGGTGGAGCCCACGGCCACCCTGCCCTCATGCGTCGGCAACGAGTGGCGCGCCATCGTGGTGCCACAGACTGTGCCCCAGGGCGCGGCGCTCTTCAGCATCACCATCGGAGGCACGCCGTTCAAGTTTACCAGGCCCAACGACTTCGAGTACAAAGCTGGCCACATGATGAACTTCAGCATAAGGGTGGACAAGCAGCAGGAAAGCGGACAGTACAAACTGACGCTTGTGAGCGCGAGCGTCAGCGAGTGGGAAAGCGACCTCGTGAGCCACAACGCCACGGCAAAGGAGTATGTCGTGGTGAACGCCACTCCCGGCAAACTGAAAGAGGCCATCACCGCCCTCGGCAAGGACTACACGACGCTGAGAAACCTGAAGATCACGGGCGAGATCAACGCCGAGGACTTCTACTTCATGCGCGACCACATGCCGCGGCTCACGGCCCTCAACCTCAAGGAGGTGCGCATCAAGGCAATGTGCAAGCCGGGCGAGGGCGAAGAGGGATATGACGACCAGATACCGGGTAGTGCGTTCTATTATCAGCACACCAATGGTGGAAGCCAGTCTCTGACACGCATTATACTTCCCGACCGGCTAAGAGCCATTGGTGGCAACGCGTTCTATGGATGCAACAATCTCACCGGATCGCTTGTCATTCCAGAGGGTGTAACAGAGATAAGGCGTGGTGCCTTTAATGGCTGCTCTGGACTGAACGGCACGCTCACGCTCCCATCCACATTGAGGAAACTGGGCAACAACTGGAACAGTGACACTGCCGACGAGGGCACAGACTATTATGGTGGCGTGTTCCAAAACTGCTCCAACCTCACGGGAAATCTCGTACTGCCCAACAATCTCGAACTGATCAGAGGTTATTGCTTCGCTGCCTGCTCAGGACTTAGTGGCGAGCTGCGACTGCCCGAGAAGCTGAAGCACATGGGGCGTAGTGCCTTTTCATTCTGTCCTGGACTGACAGGTTCCTTGACGATACCACAAGGATTATCCACAATTCCGGTTGAAGCCTTCAGCGATTCTGGTTTCAATGGTACGCTAACGCTTCACGACGGGATTACAAATATAAGTATTTTGGCTTTCAACAATTGCCATTTCAAGGGAGAGCTTCGTCTGCCAAAAAATCTGAGGACAATCTCCGAGCGCGCCTTCACCAATAATGACTTTTCTGGCGAGCTGAAATTACCGCCCAGTGTGGAGCATATAGGCAGTTATGCTTTTACCAACAACTGGCGCATCACGGGCATCCTCAGCATTCCAGAGGGCGTGGTGAGCATAGGCCAGGAGGCATTTGCGGGATGCAAAATGCTCGAGGGCGTCATCTTCCCCGAGTCCATGGAGACGATACGCCAAAGGGCCTTTGCCGAGTGTTTCGGCATCGGGTCAATCGTCTGTCGTGGCACCATGCCACCACGGATAGAGCGTGAAGCCTTTGACGGCGTGGCCAGGGACAACTTCACCGTGGAGGTGCCAGTTTCTGCCGTAGCCAGTTATCAGACGGCGCAAGGCTGGTGTGAGTTCAAGCGCATTGCCGCCCACCACGAACTGACCTGCCGCCCCTCGGTGGCCTGCGCCCTCAGCACAGAGCACAAGCAGACGATCACCGTCCAGGCCGAAGGCGAATGGGAGGTGGCCAGCAAGCCCAGCTGGTGCGACGTCTCGCCCATGAGCGGCAACAAAAAGACCGAGGTCACGCTCACCATCAAGGCCATGGCGAAAGGCTCCGGCAACGACCGCAACGGCAAGGTGGTGTTTCGGCTGAAGGGCAAGGACTACACCCACGAATGCAGCGTGGCGCAGTATGGCTACCAGTATGGAGAGAACGAGTGGCTGACGCTGCAAAAGGCCACGCGCGGCCACCGCGGCGGTATCAATATCGTGTTGCTCGGCGATGGATATGACGCCGAAGACATTGCCTCGGGCGAATACCTGAAGACCATGAAGCAACAGATGGACCATTTCTTCGACATAGAGCCCTACAGGACCTATCGTCAGTATTTCAACGTCTTCACGGCCTTCCCGCTGTCCACGGAGTCGGGCATCGGTACGGTGAACACCATCCGGCACAACCGCTTCGGCACGACTTTCACGGGCAGCGGACTGAAAGCCACATACGACGAGATCTTCTCCTACGCCCTCGGTGCGCCGAGCGTGACGAAGGAAAACCTCCACGAAACGCTTGTCATCATCGTGCCCAACTCCACCGACTATGGAGGCATGACGCAGCTGTGGGCAGACGGATCGGCCATAGCCTTCTGTCCACTCAGCACCTACGACTATCCGCTCGACTCGCGCGGCGTGGTGCAGCATGAGGCAGGCGGCCACGGTTTCGGAAAGCTCGGCGACGAGTGTATCTACCACAACGCCTTCATAGACGCCTGCGGATGCGCTTGCTGCGGCCATGTGGACGAATTCAGCACCGCCAAGAGCTACGGATGGTACGACAACCTCTCGCTCTCGGGCAAGGCCCACGGCGTGGGGTGGAGCCATCTGATCTACGACAGCCGCTACAGCGACCTTGTCGATGTGTATGAGGGCGGCTTCATGCACAGTCGCGGCGTGTTTCGGTCGGAGCAAAACTCGTGCATGAACAACTCCATCCCCTACTACAACACGATCAGCCGCGAGAGCATCGTGAAGAGGATCAAGAGATATGCCGGCGAGACATTCTCCTTCGAGGACTTCGTGCGGAACGACCAGACCGGAAGTGGCGTCTCGCGAAGTCGCGCCCTGCGCCAGGCCAAGGCCTGGGCGGCACGATCGGCCAGCTCGAGCCAGTACAGGCCCGTGATACACAGGGGGAGTCCGCTGCGCATGGCGAAAGTGAGAAGGCACAGATAAAAGTGAGAAGGCACAGATAACAAATAGAGGAAGCCATGGGACAAAAAATGAATGGGAAGATGAAGAGACTCCCTATGAAGATGAGAGACCTTATGAGGATGAGAGACCTTATGAGGAAGAGCCTCCTTATTATATATATGGCGCTGACCGCCTTGGCACTGGCTTCGTGCGGCGAGGACGCGCTGCCGACGGACGAGACGGCGACGGACAAGGGCGTTGAGATGAAGCTGCTGATGAGTCATCCCAGCAACAAGGCGCCCACCGCACCCTCCTACTTCGAAGCTGGCGACAAGGTAGGCCTCTTCGTGAGCGAGGACGGCAAGCCCCTGGAGGTGGGTGGCAACGTGGTGAACAACGAGGCGTTGACATTCAACGGCAACGAGTGGACGGCTGCCAAAACTCTGTATTGGGACGAGGGCTTGTACAATGTCTATGCCTACCACCCATACATCGGCAGGGTGAGCAGCATCGAGGACCAACCATTCAGCGTCAGCCTCGACCAAAGAACGGAAAAGACGGCAACGGCGCTCGGCGGCTACAAGGCGAGCGACCTGCTCTTTGCCACCAGCAAGGGCGTGAGGGCCTCGGACGAGCCTGTGCAGCTCGCGTTCAGACACATCATGAGCAAGATCACGATAAGACTCGTGAAGGGAGAGGACTTCGAGGGCGAAATGCCCAAAAACGCCACGGTATATGTGCACAACACCGTGACGGAGGCTACGATAGACCTCCAGGCGGGGGTGGCCACGCGCCATGCGAAGGCTCCGCGACAGACAATCACGGCACACCACGACGGCGACAACCTCTACTCTGCCATCGTTGTGCCGCAACGCATCGAAAACCGCATGCCGTTCATCGAGGTGATCATGAACAACATGAGCTATCTGTACGAAAGCAAGTTTCTGTTTAAGCCCGGCATGGAGCATTTCGTCAACCTCATCATCCCCAACAACCCCAATAGCACAAAAATAGAAATCGGCGGGGGAATCAAGAACTGGGAATAAAAGACATTTCAGAGCGAACAAAAGATATAACATAGCAAACAAAAAGTGCTACCATTCCAATGAAGAAAGCTATCTGCATATTATCAGTATTGGCCATCTTGCTCTGCGCTTGGCTCGTCCTGTTGTGGCTGCCTGCCCTCACCCACGAAGGGAAGCCACAGAGCGAGACGCGCTATGGTCTGAGCGAGGGTCTGCAACTGGTAGAACAGACGTTTGCAGGCAAGGAAAAGCGGTATGTCGTGGAGGACGGCGAAGGCAATGTGGTGTTTGACGTGCCCCTGCGCGGCTGCATCCTCGACACACGCTTCCGCGGCAGCAGGCTCCGCTTTCGCGAACAGCAATCAGGGCGTGAGGGCTACATAGACCGCCAGGGCATCGTGACGCTTTTGCACGAGGGCGAGGCAAGCATTCCGGAGGAAGTGGCTACCGGAAGGACGACAAGGTTTGCCGCGTCGGACATGGCTCCGGCCCAGCAGCTACAGGGCGAGGCCTCCGCTCTATCGCCTGGCGAAGGCGGGGAAAAACCGTCGGCAGCAGCGCGAAGAAACCAGTCTATAGCACAGGTGCCACTGAAGTCTATCGTGAAAGACAATCCTTTCTTCAAGGAGGCTTCGAAGATCATGCAGGGCAAGCTGACGGAGCAGGACGCCAAGCGGCGGCACACCATACTCAACTACTGCGAGCATTTGCGCACGGCATATACGACAAAAGACATCGACTTCTTGCGGCAGGTCTTTAGCGACAAGGCGCTGATCATCGTAGGCAACGTAGTGAGGCCGACCTCGGCCGATGGCCGGTGTGTAGCGGACGCGCGAGTGAGCTACGCCATCCGATCGAAGCAAGAATACATAGCGCGCCTCGCCAAGGTGTTTTCCACGAACAGCAAGGTAGATGTGAGGTTCTCCGACTTCCGCATCCTGCGCCACCCCACGATGGACGGCATCTATGGCGTCACGCTGCGGCAGCGGTATAGCAGCGACCGATACAGCGACGATGGCTACTTGTTTCTGCTGTGGGACTTCAGAGACAGGTCGATGCCCGTGATCCATGTCCGAACGTGGCAACCAGCCTCCTCGGTGGCAGATGGCTCAGAGATCATCAGCATACAGGACTTCAACCTGCAATGAGCCATAGAGCCAATAGTGCCTCGCCTGCTCTCAGAAAGAATATCATCGGAAAGAGGCAGGAAGTATTTCATAGGAAAGATATAAGAAGTATATCGACGGAAGATATAAGAAACATATCACAGGAAAGATGTAAGACAAAAGTGTTGACAATAGACATGAAGACAACGACTACCCTTGGCAACGCCCGCCCTCTGCTGCTCGCCCTCTGCCTATGGCTGCTCTGCGCCGGCAGTGCGCGCTCGCAGGAGTTCACGGTGAGCAGCTTCCGCCTGCTGCCCAACGACGTGAGTGCCTTTGTCAATAGCGTGCGCGACCTCAACGACGAGGCGTGCGCCTTGGTGAAGGTAGAAGCGCCGTCAGACTTTGCCTTCTCCACGCCCTTAGGCATCGTGAAGCGTAAGGACGAGGTGGGCGAGATTTGGCTCTACCTGCCCCAGGGCACGAAGATGCTCACGCTGAAACATCCCGTATGGGGCGTGCTGCGCGACTATCAGTTGGGCACGACGCTGGAGAGCCGCATGACCTACGAGCTGAAAGTGGACGTGCCAAGGCTTGCCCTGGCGGAGCACCACGACACCATCGTGCAGGTGAGAACCATCATCGACACCGTCACCGTGGCTCAGTCCAGGCCCAAGGAGCCCTGGTCGGCTTATGCCCTGGCCACGATTGGCGCACACGACAACGGACCGTCCTATGGCGCGTTCTTCTCCCTGATGCGGCGCCATGGTTTCTTTGTGCACGCCAATACGCTCTTTGGCAGTATCGGCAAGACACGCGGCAGTTGCGCCAAGGACGGCAGCCTCGGCGAGGGCACGGAGCGACCCTACTATTCTGGCAAGACCGCAAAGAGCCACTTCACCATCACGGCGGGCGCCACACACCGCCTGACGAGGCAGCTGTGCCTCTTCGAGGGCGTAGGCTATGGGCGCAGCGCCGTGGCGTGGCAGTTGGCGGAGAGCGAAGGAGGAGGATATGTGCTCAACGACGGACTGACGCACAAGGGCGTGGCGGGCGAGATCGGCGCGCTCATGGCGTGGGGACGCCTCAGTGTGTCGATCTCGGCCGTCACCATCGGCGGAAAACAATGGCAAGGCTGCCTGGGCATCGGAATCAAGTTATGGAAGACAAAGAAAATGAGAAAGAATGGGAAATAACAAGCACCTACACACGACGGGCCACCCACACGCAGGCCATCGAGCTCACGGCCTGCTGGCACGCCCCAGGGTCTGCCGACTGGCCTGGAGGCTCTGTTGCGCAGCCGTGGCGGTTTGCCTTTTCTCCTGTGACAGCGACCAACCCGACTATCTGGAACCGCGCCTCACCACGCTGCCTGCCACAGATCTCACACGGACGGAGGCCACGCTCCACGGATCGGCCACGGTGGCGGGCGAGACGGAGATGCCGCAGCTGTACTTCAGATATGGCGCGACAGAGGCCATGGAGCAAACGGCCCCGGCAGTCTTCGACGACCAGACGATGGTGGCAGCACGCATCACAGGGCTCACCGCCGCCACCACCTACCACTATATGCTCGAGGGCACCAACGGCAGGACCACCGTGCGGGGCGACAGGATGAGCCTCACCACGCTGCCCAACGCCAAACCCTCGCTGGGCGAAGCGAGCATCGTCGGCCATGGTCCTATGAGCGTGATCATAGGCTACAGGATCACGGACGACGGTGGCGAGACGATCACGGAGACTGGCTGCCTGTATGCGCTGGCCTCCGCTGCCGCCGACCAGCAGCGAGTGGTGCTCAAGGACTACCGCAAAGACCAGGAACGGCAGACGCTGCTGCTGCCCGACCTGCGCCGCAACACCACCTACATGATATGGCCCTACGCCACGAGCCGCATGGGCGAGACGGTGGGCGAGGCGATCACCTTCACCACGGGCGACGCCCTGCTGCTGGGCGAGCCAGGCCAACTGCGCTCGTTGATGGGCAAGGACTTGTACGACTACTCCCACCTCTCCATAGCCGGGCCTCTGAATGGCGACGACTTGCGCTGCCTGAGAGAGATGATGGGGCGCGGACGCGACAACGTGGCGACTGCAGGCAGGCTCTCGGACATAGACCTGACGGACGCGACTATCGTGGCAGGCGGCGAACCCTATGACGACGCACGATATGCGGAGGACGACGTGGTGGGGCAAGGCTTGTTTGCCGATTGCGCAAGCCTGTCGAAGATCGTCCTGCCGTCCCAGACCACAACCATTGAGAAGGACGCCTTTGCCCGATGTGCGGCACTTGAGCTGATCGACATTCCGGCCGCGGCTGCGTCGGTAATGCCCTCAAGTGGCTGTTCGGCCTTGCAGAGCCTCCGTGTCTCGGAGGCCAACACCCACTACGTCGGCAAGGACGGCGTGTTGCTCAACGCCGACGCCACACAAATCGTATGGTTCCCGATGGGCAAGAAGGGCAGTTATGCGCTGCCTTCCTCCGTGACCTCTGTCGGCAGTTATGCCTTCAAGGAGTGTAGCATAGAGCGGTTCGTGTTTTCAGACCATGTGGCCAAGTTGGGCACGGGCGTCTTCATGAACAGCAAGGTGAGGGACGTGACCATGCCGGAGGCTCTGCGACTGGTGCCCACGGCCACCTTCCAAGGCTGCGCGCAGCTCCAGGTGGTGCGCCTGGGCAGCAAGACGGAGCTGATCTCCGACTATGCCTTCACAGACTGTCCGCTGACCGATCTATATGTAGAGGCCCGGATGCCGCCTGTCTGCCAACCCACAGCTTTTGCCACCCTCGGGGCGGACGTCCTCGCCTCTTGCCGCGTGCACGTGCCCAAGGGACGGGCCAACATCTACAAGGCGAGCGAAGGCTGGAATTTGTTTAAGAACATCATCACAGACTGATTATGACAACACCGGAAATAGAAGAACTCAAACAACTCGTCAAGCAGAAATACGGGAAAACGCTCGCTACGACAACAGACTTCGAGGACTTTTCCCTCTATCTGAAGAAAAAGGAAGACAAGAACGTTTCGTCCTCCACGCTGAAGCGCCTCTAAGGCTATGTGAGCGACGAGCACAAGCCGAGGCTTACGACGCTCGACCCGCTGGCGCAATACATAGGCCACGCGGACTACAAGGACTTCGTGTGCTGGCTGAAGAACAGCACGCTCTACAACTCGTCCTTCTTCATGGCGGACCAACTGACGAGCAGCCAACTGACTGCCGGCACGGAACTCGTGATAGGCTGGAGTCCCAACCGTATGCTCACGCTGCGCTATCTGGGCGAGAGCCTATACGAAGTGGTGACTACGGAAAACAGCAAACTGCTTTGTGGCGACCGCTTTGTGACGGGCTGCTTCATCAAGGGGCAACCGCTTCTGCTGCCCTATGTCGAACGCGACGGAGCGCGCACCATGCCGTTTGTGGCAGGACGCAACGGCGGGCTCACGGTGGTAAGGTTGAAGAAGCGCAGCGCCAAGGTGGAAGAAACAAAGAAATAGAAACAAAGGGGATTCTGAGAGGATTCTGAGGGGGGGCTGCTTGTCGTGCCTGCCTGTCAAGACGAATCCGCCCATAGCCTTATAGCTTATGCAAGACCATACTAAACCCATCCATGACACGATCGGCCCTTCGGACGACGGGCTCACGTCGGGATTCACCGAGTCTATAGACCAAGAGCGGGCCGTGGACTCCATGTCGGAGGAGAAAGGCTTTGGCAACGTCCAGGAGTATTATGTCTCCAACTCGGGCCCGACGCGTCTTTTCACCGCCACGCGGTATGGCAAGCGCTATGTGCTGAAATGCTTGAAGACGGACTACCTGCTCACCCCCGTATATCAACAGGCGATAGTGAAGGAGTTTGAGATCGGCCTACTGCTGGAGCATCCCTATATCTGCCGCACGCTGGCCATGGAGCAGCTCGCCGGCATGGGCCGCACCATCGTGATGGAACAGGTGGACGGCGACACGCTGCAGACGCTCCTCTCGGAGAAGAGGCTCTCGCCCGACCTTGCGCTCAGGATAGCCTCGCAAACGATGGACGCCCTGGACTATATGCACAGCAAGCAGATCACGCACCGCGACCTGAAGCCGTCCAACATCATGGTGACCCACAGGGGGAAGAACGTGAAGATCATAGACTTCGGACTTTCCGACAGCGACCTGTTTGGCGTACTGAAGATGCCAGCAGGCACCTACAGATACCTTGCGCCGGAGCAACTGCTGCAGGGGGCGGTCGCCGACCCCAAGGCCGACATCTACTCGCTCGGCATGGTGATGGAGGACATGGCGGAGGCTACGGGCAGCAAGCGGTTGCACAGGATGGCACGGATATGCACCGTGAAGGATGTCTCGCTGCGCCCCGAGAGCATAGAGGCGCTGCGCAGGCGCCTGGCAGGAGGCAGACGCCTCAGGCGCATCGTTTCCTTCCTCACCGCGCTCGTCATGGCCCTGGCCGCAATGGTGGCAGTCTCGCTCTTCGTGCGCAGCCACCAGGATGCAGAGGAAGCCGAAGGCAGGGAGCAGACAGACGACCACCAGGCGGCTCGCCAAGAAGACAACCAGGTCATCGACTACCATCTATGGAATAGACGATAGTCGATGACCTGGAGAAGGGAGGCCCGAAGGAGGAAAGGCTTGGAGAAGGAAGCCTGAAGGAGAAGACCTAAAGGAGAAGGAAGCACGAGGAGGGAGGCCCGAGTGGGAAAAGGCTTGCTCACTCCCCGTTCGTACACTCGCCCGTCTCGTAGCTCTTGGTCATGTCTTGCAGGATGGCTATCATCTTCTGCCGAAGACTTTCCGGCTTCAACACCATCAGGTTGCGTCCGTGCCACAGCAGTTCCTGCAGGAAATCGCGGGTGGGGCGCACACGGAGCGTATACTCGCGGTAGAGGCCGTCGGCCGACTGGCCCACCTTCTGCTGGCTCTCGTGCAGCGGCACCTCCTCAAGGTAGTTGTACTCGGGATAGAACACGCGCAGGCGCACGTTCTCTATCGGCTCGTCCTCCATGCGCATGATGCCGAAGCAACCATCGTAGTAGTTGTCGGGCGTGAGCATCTGCTTCAGTTTGGGCGACAGAGGACGCTTTGTGCACTCCTCATACATCAAGGAGATGCGGTCGAACGGCAGGCAGCGCACCTGCTCTTTCTCGTTCACGCCGATGACGTACCAACGCTGCTTGAAGAACCTCACAAAAGCGGGCGTCAAGGCGACGGACGTCTCCACCCCGTAGGCCGTGGTGTAGTCAAGCCTCAGCCGATATTGCTTGTCGATGGCTCTGAGGATGTCGTCGAGCAATTCTGAGTTGCGTGGCGCAGGGTCGAGCATCACCTTGGTGTGGTATTGCAGCATATCGCCCAGCGAGGCCAGCCGCAGGGAACTGAGCAGCCACTCCGTGACATCGTCACACTTCACGCTGTCTTTCTTCAGATAGTAGCGATAGCCGCCGCTCCTGCCGCTACACTCCACCTTGATGCCAAACATCTGCTCTATTTCGTCGCGATGGCGGTGAAACGTGCGCTTCTCCAGCGACTTGCCTTGAGCGTTAGCCGCAGCCTCCAGCCATGCGGCAGCTATCTCCTCATACGTCATGCGCCTGCGTTCGAGCTGGCCTATCAGCCAGGCGAAGAATCTCATTCGCTTGTCCATACCCTGTAGCCCACTATTTCAAGAAGTTTGCTATCACCCGGTGCCAGTAGTCCCACGAGTAGCCCACCGAGGGATGGTTTACCGCCATCGCCCTCACCGTCCTGCCGCTTGCCAAGGAGTAGGCGCCCGTGGCTGTGCGACAGCCGTCCACGACGATGTCCTCCCCATCAGTCCAACGCTCGCCGGGCAGTTTGTCCCACAGGCGGTTGCCCCATACGATGAGGCATTCGGGCTGGTATTTTTCCATCACGTCGAAAAGGACCTCGCCGGCCTGGCGGTATTGCGCGGCGGTGCCAGCCTCGCGCGGACCGCCCATGGCCACTTGCAGATAATTGTAGAACACCACCGACTGCCATATCCGCTGACTCTGCGCCTGATCGGTCTCGCAGCCCACGAGCGAACGCTCAAACTTCAGCAACGTCTGCATCCACCTCTGCCGCTCCACGTCCCGGTCGAGATATTGCTCCACTACGCCGCTGGTAAACTCCATGCACTCCCGATGGCGCAGGCAGTTGCCGCAGTCGGCGCAGCCCTCGTCGCAGTAGTGGCTCTCGCCAAGCACCATGATGCGCTTGCCAAACAGTCCTCCGCCAGCGTATGACGCTCCGACGAAAGGACGAAAGAATACTCCGTCTTTCATATATTATTGCTCTTCTGTTTTGTTTCGATACTCATCCTGGGTCTTCCAAATCTCCTTGTACACCCATTTCTGCCACCACGACCAGGCAGGACGGGTGTGCCAGCTGCCGCACGCCGGACATTTCAGCGGCGCTGACAGGGCCGTGCATTGGTATTCGAAGTCCATGCCCACAAACTTGTGTCCGCATTCGTTGCAGACAAATTTACTCCATCCTCTTAACATAGCTATTTCGTTTTTAGACCAATTGGCAAGACAAAGGTATGGAAAAGTTTTTATCCCTGCAAGTCCATGATGGTTCACTGATGAAATCCTCACGCCACCGGTCCCAGCCTTAGTCTGCCACAGTCGTTTTTTTGTTTACGTCGGCAAAGTTACTTATCAGCCATGCCAAAACGTGTCGCAGCTGAGAAGAAAAGTAAAAAAAGTGGGGAAAAAGATGCTGCATCGCTTATGGGATTTGCGATGCAGCATCTGAATAGTGGTTAAAACTATGAGAACCAGGTGGCCACCATGAGGGCCAGTTTCACGACAAGGCAAAGCAATGCGCACACAATGGCGATGAGCACAGCCGTGGCCAAAGCTTTCTTTCTCACTTTGCTGATGATCTCCTTGTCGTCTTCTATATAGCCCGTGATCAATCTCAGGTTGTTCAAATACGACCGCTTGAATATGTCCAGCACGTTGCCTACAAAGGGGATGGCTCCTATCAGGACGTCCAGCAGCACGTTGTATATCACTGCCAGCGTCAGCGGTATGGACCTCACCACACACAGACTGTAGTAGATGAACGGCATGGCCAAGGAGCTCGAAAGCACGTCTCCGACACCTCCCGGAATGAGTCCGATGAGCGGATCGAGATAATATTGGTCCATATACTTGGCCGTCTTCACCATGATCCGGTAAGACGAGCGGTTCATCATCTTCTCGCGCTTGGCCTCTTTCTTTGCGACGCGCTCCTGCTCTTTGGCAAGGGCTGCCTCGCGGCGGAAGTCTTCTCGCTCAAAATTCAGCCCCAAGTCGCTCTGGGCTCGTTGTCTTCTTGAACTCTCCATAGTCTCTTACAATTCTATTTGCTTGTTTCCGTTTATGAAATCATTGAAGTCTTGCATGCTCAGCGTGTATCCACTGAGGTCTGAGAGCATCTCCATCGCCTGTTTGCGCTCCTGCTCGCTGTCTGCCAAGTTGATGCGAGTGAAGACCTGGCGCAGGTAGGCGCTCTTGTCGTCGATCTTGTCCAGATAGCCCTTGAAGATTTCCTTGTAGTGGTCGAGCTGCTCGTCGTAGGCTGCTGCCGCGATTCTTCCGTTGAGTTGCTGTAGCTTGAGTTGCGCCACGCTGTCCAGCAAGGCCACGCCGCGCTGCAGCACCTCCTCGGCCTTTGCCTCCACCATGCCCAGCTCCTCGTCGGTATAGGTCGGCGGCTGAGCCTCTTGCCGAGATGTTGGCCCATACAGTCTGTTGTCGACGTCGCCAGCCACCTGCTCCACCCCGTCGAGCAAGCGGACGGCCATGCAGCGATCGGCATGCAGATGGTCGGCCAGGAGATTGGTAAACTCCGACAAGTTTTGCTCTACGTCTGCCGGCAACTTGGCAGTCTCCTTGAAGTCGGTAATGTCCACGCTGTGCAGCAACTTCTCGTCCAGCCTGCTCTCGGCAATCTCTCGGCCCAGCTTCAGCATCGCCACCACGTCGCGGAGATGCTTCAGCATCTTGAGTTTCAGCTCGTCAGAGCAGACGATCTTGCTTCTTATCTCGCGCGACACGGCGTCCAGGCGGGCCGCCAGGCGGGCGTGTTCGCTCTTCGTGGCCTTTGCCGCCTCCTGGTGTGAGAGAAGCTCCTCCCGGTCGAGTTTCAGATCCACCTGCATATTGTCAAACTCCCTGATCAGCGGGGTGCAGACGGCGTCCCACTCCGAATAGTTGCGATAGTAGTTGCGGCGGGCCGTGCCCAGCGTCAGCCAGTTGAGCAGGAAGAAGGGCTTCGAGGGCTTGCGCCGTTTGGCGTCCTGATAGCTGGGGCGCTTCGCCTCCAGCGTGGTGGTGAGCTCGCCGACCAGCGACTGATACACGTCGATGTTCTGCAGATGGTCGTTCATCTCCATCTCGGCAGACCTCATCTGGCGGAGCAGTTCCCTGCGTTCCTCTTCGAGCGGGCGCACGCTGGCCTCGCCATACAGGGCGTCCGTCATCGAGCGGAAGTCGGAGTCCATCAACTGCGAGGCAAAGCGCAGATAGACGTTCGACTTCGGTATGACGATGTCGTTGAGCGTCTTGTAGATCACGGTCAGACGCCCCATGTCGGCCTTGATGCGTGTGGCGTCATGCTTCACGCTGGTCTGCAACTGCTGCAGGTCGCCGCACAGCCGGTTGGCCTTCTCGCTGGCGGCCATATAGTGGTCGAGCATCCCCAGTCCCGCCATGGCGAGTCCGAGCGTCTTGCTGCTGCCCGCGGCCGATCTGTAGGCACTCATGGACCCTTGCAGCGAGGTGCGAAAACTGTCTGCTATCTCGGCGATCAGCACGCCACACTTGTCTTGTATCTTGCTATACTCCAACTCTATTTGCCGCAGCATTTGGTCCACGTCGAGAAATTCCACTTGGTTGAAATCGAAGAGTTCGGGCGACACCATCTTGATGGAGTCTCCGTAGAGGTCTATGAGCCGGAGCGCATACTCGCGGTAGGTAGCCTCGATGTCGCTGCGCAGCGAGGTGAAGTCGCTGATATTGGCGCGCACGCTGTCGCCGGCATAGCGGTAGGCCTCCACCAGTTTCGCATATCTGTCGAACATCACCGAGGCCTTGCCTCTCACCTCTTTCACGCCGCTCGTCCCTGTCAGCCAGTCCGCCGCCTTCGACGAGCCCTTGGCCAAGGCGGCGCCCAGGTTGAGGGCTATCATGTCCTGCAGCTTGTCCAAGGAGTTTTCCGTCACCTGCAGTTCGTTCTCGGCTATAGCCAACGCGTCGCCCATGTCTCCCTGCTCAAGACAATGGTTCAACTTGTAGTCGGCCACGATCGTCGTGCGCGCATTGTTCGTCACGAAAGCGATGCTGATATTGCTGTCGTTGCCGTAGAAGCAATACGCGTCATAGACCAGGCTCCCCACCTCGGAAGAGTCGCTCGCGACGCCATACTTCTTTAGTTCATAGGCCAGGTCGGCCCGCAGAAACGTCTTGCCGTCGCTGCACAATTCGTCGGCAATCGACTTGATGGCTTTGTAAATTTCTCGATTTTCCATATCAATACTATCGTTTGGATGTGTATAGGGTGAGGCAAAGATACTGACAAGTTCCGCCCCCTGCAAGTCCATGATGGTTCACGGCCTGCAGGCGCTTGCTGTCTCTATCCCCTTCTCCTATATCCATGCTGAGATTCTTGTTTACGTCGGCAAAGTTACACACCAACTGTGCCAAAGAGTGTCACCACTGGAAAGAAAAGTAAAAAGAGGCTGAAACAAAACCTGCATCAGACAACGTTATTTGTCGGAATTGAGCATTATACAGCAGATTATTAGTCGGAATTGAGCAAAATCAGGCACACAGGGTGGCATGAAGAGCCTATGGCAATTCATGAGAGAGAAACGCCTTACAGAAGCTATCCGTTGTTCATTTGAAAATTTCGGAGAATTCACCTACACCGACCCGCAAGCAGACAATGCCGAGCGCCATATAACCATCATTCCGCTATACGCATTGGAAAATCTGCGGGAAATGAAGTAGCAAATGGATAGTAGTCTCCGTCCTCCTCATGCTTCACTTGTGTGAGCTTTACAAAGGCATCATTGGATTTCAATATACCTAACGATGCTGAGTTGAATATATCTCTCAATCCAAGTTTGCTTCTTTGACAAGACCTTGCCAAACAATCCCTATAAAATGTAGAAAAGAAAAGTATGCTGAGTACCTATCCAGTAGAACGCAAGTGACACTATAGTCCAAGCACACTAACACTCCAGTACCAGGCAAGTGAAACTCCAGTACCAGGCAGGAGGTACAAAAAGTGGTACCGAGAATAGATATCGACTGATACGCTTACGCCAAGAAATCCAAACGTCCTATTATCTCGCCATCGTTACTTCTTTGAGTAATCTCTCCGATAATTCTTCAAAGGTGGTTCCTTTTGGCATTTTTCCACCTGCCAATTCATTAGCTACTTTTGACATGCATACTGCGCCGACTGCAGCTATGGTCGACAGATGCAGCTTATTGGCAATGTAAGTTGTCAGCCTTGACAGCAATTTCTCTATTTCAAGTTTATCTGTAATCATAGGTCTAGTATTAATTGTTTAATTCCTTTTTCTGTACAAAAGCAGTATTGAATGTACTCTGGGCCGGGATATTTCAGTAGTTTTGCCAACTTGACGAGATTTGCACTATTGCCGTATGCATTGCCATAACTCCTACGATACTCCTGTAAAATGGCATCTACACGTGAGTCTGCAACAGGACCGATGACAATGTCATAGTTATGCTTGTAGGTATGAAGAGGATCCTTTTCCCTGTTTTTTAGTACAAAGAGAGCCTATTCCGCAGTCCTACCATCAAAAATCTTTATTCTAACATCGCTGGGGCATCTTGATGGGTTGAAGATGAACGGTGACACTTCCGGACTCCCATCGCCCATAATGGCAGTCGTTCTTTGAGCCATGGCGACTGCACGCGCATAATCCTTAGTCAGATAGAAGCCACGACCAAAGTCTTTGAAGTTCTTGCTCTTCGACAAGTCTATTTTGGTTATCAACTGGTTACTGCCGTGATAGAGTATCATAGACGACCACCATTATTTGCACATACACGTGACACATCATTGACAATCTCATGATTGCTGAGGGTCTTCTCAATGTCTTGGTATTGACGCAGGAAGTCCATCCCCTTGAAAGTCACTATGTAGCTGTAAGCCTGAGTAAGAGGGATCTTCTTCTCATCGGCAAAGTTGTTGATAACAGACACTACAAATTCGCTTTCCTCTTGGTTAAAACCAACTTTGTCAACAACATGAATCTGCAATGCCGACCCCAACTTGCCGAGTATGAAAGATGCCACTTCTGGCGTTATCGGCGCGCCATGCTCTATTTTTGACACGCGAGACTCCTTCAGGCCAATGAGCTTACCAAGCTGGGCTTGCGTAAGTCCCTTCTTTTTTCGCTCTTCGCGTATTATCATTCCCAAACTCTTGTTCTCCATATCAATCAGCTTATCTTATGCAAAGATAATGCAAACGAGCGCAATGTAAGCTTGCTTACAAATTGCCGAGTGCAGCTTATCTTATGCAAAGATAAGCAAAACTTTCCACATATGGAAAGTTTGAGATAAGAAACCGTGCTTAAAAAGGTTAAATTTTAGGCAGACATGATGGCATTACGGCATGATGGAGCATTCGCTTACGCCAATTCCACTATCCTTAACGACATGATGACATGATGACATTACGGCATGATGACATGATGGAACGTTCGCCTTTGCCGCCGCAGGCGGGCAACACGCGGCTCTCATACAACGATCGCTGAGCGGTGCGCATTGGGAAAGCAGCGGAAGAAGAAATGAAAAGATGATGATCGGCGGGCGGGCAACGGCATGAGCCCGCCACTGGGCGTCAGCAGCAAAATGGCGGAGGACTTCTGCCCCCGCCACACCAATATTTCGCAATCAGCGCCTGGCAGCTACAGCAAAGCGATTTCCGCCTCGATGCTCTCCGGAGCAAAGCGGATAGCCCTCAGCGCCACCTTCTCAAACACCTTCTGCAGTTTGTCGAGCTCGCCAAGGCGCAGTTTCACGATGTTGCCAGGCCGCTGTTCCACCCATCCAGCCTTCTCCGGAACGAGCCGCTTGGCATAGGAGATGGCAGGCGACACAAGCAGGTCGATACCCATCTTGCCGTCATACGACAAGTACAGGTCGGTGCCCTCTATCTTCTCCACCCCGACGTTTATGCTCACAGACTTCGTAAAGGCCAACACCTTGATGGGCAAAGAGACAGACACGGTTTTCCCATCCACATAGCCTACATTGACCGTCTTGTGAAAGTGGCTGGCTACATATTCCTGTAGCTCAGCATAGCTTATTGTCAACTTCATATTATCTCGTACTTTAGCTGTTTATTTGCTCTTCTTGCGTTTCCACATGTTTCGGGAGAATTCTTTGCATGCTTCCTTGTACATATAATACAATAATGGCCCAGAAGAATAGGTATTAAAACTGCTACACTTTGGGCATTTCACCGTTTTATTTGGGCGCAGGAGGCTGTCCACGGACGATTCCCCTGCGCCTTTGTTTTCTTAATGGGTGCGTTGATGCCGTTAAGGCGCAATATTACGATGTTTCCAAGCATCTGCGCCACCCACTCAATTATGGCATTGTCGATCTTCTACTTATTCTACCGAAATAGTTACTCGACGGTATTCACTCTTGTCAGCATACTTAAACTCGCCAAAGCGAGATTTCCCATACCATTTCATTTTGATATTTTGTTCTGGGACGCCAGCATTCACCAAAATACTTTTAACAACTTCTGCGCGTGCTTCTGAAAGTTTATTGTTGAGGGCTTCACTACCTAAATCACAAGTAAAGCCTTCCACTAACAATTTTGCTTTTTTGTCAGTTTGAGCAAATGTAGAAGCAAACTCTTTAACCAATGCTTCTCCATCACCTACGAAATAGTTTGTATTAATCCCAAAAAGAGGACTAACCGATGGTACAACCAACTTTCCAGACTTATCCTTATTCGATTTTTCTATGTTCTGAGCCAAAACATGTTTGAAACTGCTTAAGTTGGAAATGGGAGCTTGAGTTGTAACAGAACTACTTGCAGCTGTTTTTGACGAAAGATTGATATTTACTTTATTAGAATCAACAGATAATTCCATTGAATCCTTAATTTCCCCAACACCATCAAAGCCTGCACCTGTCTTCGACTGCTTATTAGACAACAAGAAGGCGGCAGTAATGGCAATAACAGCAAGGCCACACAAACCACCTAAAACCAATGTGCGTTTCTTTTTAAGACAATCATTACAGATAAAACCACTTGGTTTTGCTTCTCCTTCTGTAGATGCCACTTCTTTCTGGCATTTTGAACACTTCACTAATTGAGCGTTAGTCTTTGATTTGTTTTCTTCCATATTATCTCTAATTTAAAACCATGATTTTTAACATTTAACACATTCCTTGGTAACTATTCAGCAATAACACTCCTTTGAGTTTTTTG
>ULWC01044849.1_pt1 | contig 20213 bp, 19 predicted proteins | sample 1959931 | NCBI WGS metagenome assembly ULWC01 (sample SAMEA4835801, study PRJEB28245) | human gut metagenome | biome: gut microbiome; material: fecal sample | place: Denmark | collected 2008
GCACATACTTTTTTAGTTATCCTAAACACAGGGTTTTCCCCTGAGCCACGAAATCTCGGAGAGGACGAGAGCCTGATCAATGCCTTACTACGTTACTTGATTTGTTGATTACGGACTTGTGCGGTTATGAGTAGATTTGTGCGGATGAAAAAGCCAAGCCGGCACATGCTGGCGCCAGCTTTCTCCACCGTCATTCGTAAGATTGCCCATGGCAGGGTCAGGGATGCGCGACCGACAGGGAGCGAACCCAACCGAACCATGGAAAGGCGTTTTTGTTAAACGGCGGAGCGGGAAACGGAGCGTGTGAATCACGAATTTACTTTCCAATATCCAGTTTTAAGGCTCCCGATACGTTCCAGATATCCTGACTTTTTTAGGAATGCAATCTCGCGTTTGATTGTACCATCTGATAATCCCGTCTTTTCGCATATCCTGTCCCTACTCAGACTTTTGTCCTCCGCAAACATTTGCAATATTAACTCCTGTCTTTCGGTCAATTTTATTGGTCCATTTATTGGTCCACTTATTGGGCCATTTATTGGGTCATTTATTGGGTCATTTATTGGGTCAGGTTGAACATGCAGGGTTAATTTCACTTGCATCAGTTCCGGTTGTTCCTGAAGTTCTGGCTTGAGCCAGTGTTTTTCATTTCAAGCATTGAGAATGAGCGGAAAGCCAGAACCAAGGTTCTCACCATAGCCAATCATTCGAAACATATTCTGCATTCGTTGATTCCTGGCTTTTCGACAACTTGTCCTTTCTTGGACAGTTCAAGAATCTTATCCTTATCACGGCTCAATGCCAGTCTTTGATAAAGAGCCGAATCAAACTGACGGTTCAGTTCTTTCACGCTCCAGTTGTTATTTGCAGCTTCAATCTCGTAGAAGGCCCGTTCCTTCGGGTCGGAAATCCGCATCAGTCTTATGTAATGTGTCCAGCTCAAAGATTGCGAAATCGACGATTTCGCAATCTCATTATGATCCATGGTTTCTGTAATTATGTTTGCAAATTTAAACATTTTAAGAAAATTCAGCTGGCAGTTATTATCCTTTTAGTAAAACAGTGCATCTGGTTGTTTATCTTGATGCTGTTGGTTTGACTGCGTGGATGGGTGGGCAGACATATTAAGTTAAGACGTTACTTGATACGTTTTTCTTCTATCATCAAACTTGAATAATTAATCGTAAAGTTTTTGTAACAATTCGCTCAAAAAAAATAGCTAAATTTGAAAAAATATTTAACACCTGTTTTCAAATCCAAAAACCATGAAAATGAATCGCATATTGTGCCTATTGGCTTTATTGGTCTTGCCGCTCGGCATTGGTGCTCAGGATGTCAAGTACTTCAAATATCAAGGAGAGGTGAATGTTTCCTATTCGTTCGATATGAGTGAAGAACTTAATAACCTTAATCTGGAAGTAATCAATGGTGTGCGCTTCTCACGTTATCTTTTCGCCGGTGCGGGTATAGGAGCAACCGCTGAACTTTCAGATGAAGCCATAATCTTCCCGATATTCGTTGATGTAAAAGGTTATTTTCCAGTTGCTCGAAAACTGGATTTGACAGCTGGGGTGGATGTAGGAACAAAACTCGATTATACGTATGATATGACAGGTGGTTTAATGTTCCGTCCTGAGTTTGGTTTACATTTTCCGATGAGTAAGAAGGTCGGAATGAAATTGACCTTATTATACGAAAGATATAGTTGCAAGACGACTGTTATGAATGCAGAAGTCAAATACAAACTGAACCAGATAGGTTTTAAACTAGGTGTTTCATTTTAAGCGGGAAATTAGATGACCGGTCGCGATTCGTGGCCGGTTATGTGTTTTATTACCAGCATTAAAATCTAACTCTCCCGCCAGGTGGTTTCATGTAATACACCCACATTTTTAGACTTGCTGTTTACTGACTCGTGATTGCCGTATAATCTATGTGGGAGTTCCCGGATGTCTCGATCTCAAGCTTTTCGGTAACAGTGACGGAGACCCCGGAGACCCCGGACAGATTCAATGACGGCCAGGTCATTTCCGGAGAGGACGCCTATCAATGATAACCTGGATGTTGTTCCAGTCGTGCGACAAGTTTGAGTTGTGCGATGTCGTAAATTTGCTAACTTTGTAGTTTGGACAAAGCATTGGCGATTATGTTGTACCCGATTGGCATACAGAATTTTGAAAAGATAAGGCAAGGCGGATTTGTCTATGTCGATAAGACCGCTCAGATTTATAATCTTGCAGCGACAGGGAATTACTATTTCCTGAGCCGTCCCCGTCGTTTCGGAAAGAGCCTGCTCGTCTCGACGATGGAGGCATATTTTCAGGGACGGAAAGAACTTTTCAAGGGGCTGGCTATTGAAAAAATGGAAAAGGACTGGACGGCATCTCCTGTTCTTCATCTGGACTTGACGGGGAGTCGCTATACTTCCGTCGCGGACCTTGCCGGTAAACTCGACCAGCATTTGCTGGCGTGGGAAAATCAGTACGGCGTCACCGATGTGTTTGAGGAGCCTGCTACACGTTTTTCCGCTGTCATCGAGGCGGCTTTCAAAAAAACCGGTCAGAAGGTCGTTATTCTCATAGATGAATATGACAAGCCTGTGGTTGACAACATCGACAATCCTGACCTGATGGACAGTTTCCGCCGTGAGCTTCAGGGTTTCTACAGTGTAATAAAAGGCCGGGACGGGTTCATCCGCTTCGCATTTCTTACCGGAGTGACGAAGCTCGGCAAGATGAGTGTCTTCAGCAGTCTGAATAATCTGAGAGACATATCGATGGACTTGCTATATTCGAACATTTGCGGAATCTCTGAAGACGAGTTGAAAGCATATTTCGATGATAGCGTGTCGAAGCTTGCTGAAAACAATGAACTCACCAAGGACGAGTGTTATGACAAACTGAAGTCGATGTACGACGGCTATAATTTCCATTACAAGGCATCAGGCGTATATAATCCTTTCAGCATCTTGAATACATTTAATGTAAATGAGTTCAGGATGTATTGGTTCGAGACCGGTACACCTGCTTTTCTCGTGCGTTATCTCCAAAAGGGACAATACAATCTCGACAACATATCGAAGGATGATGTTCCTGCAGATGCGCTCACAGGGACTAACTATGTAAATCCGGAGCCGATCACTCTGATGTACCAGACCGGCTATCTGACAATCAAGGGCCATGACACGCGGTTCAATACCTACCACCTTGACTATCCGAATGACGAGGTGAAGAGCGGATTTCTCAACTCATTGAGCCAACTCTATGCTCCGGCCCTCATTCAGGGCGATTTCTCCGTGGTTCAGTTCATCCGCGACATCGAGCGCGGCGACGTCGAATCCTTCATGGCCCGCTTCACCTCCTTTCTCTCCGGCAACGACTACGAAATCCATGGCGACCTCGAACTCTACTTTCAGAACACGATGTCGGTGATGCTCAAGATGATGGGGCTATATGTCAAGACGGAGTATCACACCTCCCGCGGCCGCATAGACATCATCTTCGACACCGACAAATATGTCTATATAATAGAGCTCAAGCGCGACCAGTCTCCCGAAATCGCTCTCAAGCAGATAGAGGAAAAAGGCTACGACAAGCCGTTTCTCGCATCCGGCAAGCAAATCATAAAACTCGGCATCAACTTCTCCTCCGAGACTCACACCGTTGACGGCTGGAAAGCCTGGACAGAATAGTCCATAAATCTCTTTTTTTGAGATTCTTTCAAAACTGCTATGACCCGTAGCAGTTTTGTAGCCAAAACCGCCGCATATGGAATCACTCCAGATGCGGCGGGCAGAAATGCTCAACTGATGCATTGAGCCTCAATATATGTAAACTAAATCAATGACTTACCACGTTACTTGATTTGTTGATTACGGACTTAGGGCGGCCGTAGTAATCTATGTGGGAGTTCCCGGATGTCTCGGTCTCAAGCTTTTCAGTAACAGTGACGGAGGCTCCGGACACCCCGGACAGATTCAATGATGCATCCTTCACCGTAAATTTCTCGGCATTGACAACAGCAGTTCCGCTGCCAGAGACAGCCAGCTCATTTCCGGTCCCTTTGAGGGACATAGATGTAGCGCCCTGCATCTCAGCAGAGACCTTTCTGATTGCCCCGGATAAATTGAAAGATGACGTGCCGGAGAGAGTAGCGCATAGTTCACCGGCATTGACTTCTAACGTCTTGAACTTGCTCACGCCGCTGGCTGTCGCATTGATGGACTCAGAACGGAAATTCTCCAGACTGATCTTGGACGTACCCGACATGGACAAGACTACCTTATCAGAATTTATCGAGGAAATGCCGCCTATCTCAGCAACTCCACTGCACGTGATATGGCAAGAGCCGGACGTCAGAGTCAGGTTGTTAATCTTGGTGGAACCGCTCATAGTGATAGTCGCCTTGTCCCACGTTCCGGAAAGCCCTTCGAGTTTAGTTATTCCGGACATGTTGACCGCCAGTCTCTCACCCGAAAACGCGCCGCCGGACACGCTCATCTGAGAGTTTCCGCTCAACGTAACGCTCGGGAACTCAGGCGTATATATGGTTACGGTCGCGCTCGGGATACTTACATTCGAACTGCGATACGGATACTTCTTCATTTTCTTCACCAGTTCCAGGGTGCTTCCGGTCTGCCTGATTTCGAACAGGTCGATGTCATCCCTGTCCCACACTTCCATAATGACTTTATAGTGATCCGACTTGACCAATGATATTTTATAATTTGTAGAGACGAATCGGCCCCTTCCGGAAATTGTCTGGCCGTCAGACACGGTACGGATAGCATTGAAAGACGTAAAATCATATTCCCGTCTCACAGCAGGATTTTCACCAGCATTGACCTGAATCACGGACATCGCGCAAAGCAATATCAGCACAAAAAGATTCTTTTTCATAACATTGATAATTTAGATTTTATTAACATTCTGAGCACCAGTATAATAGGCCTGGCAACATTCGCCGTACAGGGCTCTGATTTCTTCCAGGCTGCTGTCGCAATACTTCCTCGTAACCTCCAGTTTTTCAGCATTTCCAAGGCCGTCAAGCCCCCCGATCATGCGGTCCGGAGAATTCAGCAGCTCCTCAATGACCGCCGACAAGTCCATTTCCCTGCACAGCTCGGAAGACATCTCCATCTCCCGTACCTCCGAAAGCAGCGGCGCCACGCCTTCCCGATAGTTCGTCATATAGACCTCGACCGGATCGACCTGAGCCTCCGGCCATCGCAGAATGACGAGAATTGTCAATGCTGCCGCCATCCCGACAAAGGTCAATGCAATTGTACGCCTGCGGAAACGTTTCCGTGCACGCTCTTTATGGAGCCGCCCAAGAAAATCCTGCTCGGAGACGGACGGATCTGCTCCGGCCTCATCAGCAAGGCTTCTATAGTTGTCGAAATATTTTTCTATATCATTCATAATCATTGACTTTCAATTTTTCTCTTAGCCTCTCTGCAAGTTTTCTGCGGCCTCTGAGGTATTGACTTCGGACAGAGGACTCGCTGATTCCCAGCATTGACGCAATCTCTTTATAATCAATGTCTTCTATAAGCTTCAATGTCAATATCGTCCGGTATCCGTCCGGCATTGCCTTCATCAGGTCCATCAGCATCGGGAACACTTTTCCGTCCAATCCGGACCAGACCTCTTCATTGTCATCGGCAAGAACAGGTTCAGCAGAAGCAAAGGCGTCGTCGATATTCACGAAGCGCTTTTCGCGTCGCAGGAAGTCTATCGACCTGTTTATGCACATCCGCCGCAGCCACGCCCATTCATCGTCAGGTCTCCTGCCGCCCGTAAGAAATCGGATCAATGTCTCCTGCATGATTTCTTCCGCCTCGCTTGATGACAATGTGATGCGCAAGGCCGTATTGTACAGCCTTTTACCGTATTGCCGGAACAGTTCCGTCGCTTTTTTGTCATCAATGCCCATATCCTTTTCACCGCTTGCACTGCAAATCTATCAAATCTTCTATACTCTTGACGGGCAATAATCGGATTTGTTGCATATCGTTTCTAAAAAAATCAGCCCGGTACATTTTCGTGCCGGGCTGAATCTTTCAATATGTGTGTCGAAATGTTATTCTGCAGGGGTAGTCACTGACTGTTTGAAGAGCCCGGTGATGACGCTGCCGTTCTTTACGCCGAAAGCCACGATGACATATTCGGTATTAGCAGCGAGTTCAACAAAGGACTTGTTGTAGTTGCCTTTAGGGAGCTCGCCCGCCCCATAAACAATTTCGTAGGCAAATTCTTCTGAAACAGACTTGATGATCTGCTCGTCACTCATTCCTTCGAATTTGGCAGCCTTGTAGATACTTGCCACGTACTCCATATCAGGATCTCCAGGTATGAAATCTACAGAAATCTTGGTTGCTGTAATTTCCTTGACATTGATATCGATAGCCTTTTCTCCGGAAGGAGGAGTTGTGCTCTCGACCTTGGTCTTGAACAGCCTCTTGGTCACAGAAGTGGTAGCAGCGTAATCCTTGTCCGGATCCACTCCGAAGGCTACCACGTAGTATTCGGTATTGGATTTCAGTCCACTCTTGGAAACTACGGTAGTACCTGTCTTCTCGTATACGTAGATTTCGTATCCAAGTTCGTTTTTCACAGCCTTGACGATTTCCTCATCAGTCTTTTCACTGCATTTGGATGCTTCCAATACATAGCTGAAATACTTTGCGGTTGCGTCAGATGGCGTTACCGTCGCCTTGAGCGATGAAGTGGTCACTTCATCCTCGGAGATAGTGAAAGAAAGAGCCGGCTCCTGAGCCTCGCCTTCTCCAGGAACTACGATTTTCTTGAACAGACCGCTTGACGGAACGGCACTATATTCGTTGTTCGGGTCTTTTTCCACATAGAATGCATAGATGATATACTCCTTGCCGGTGGTCAATGGATTGAAGTTGTGTCTAGTCATAGAGCCTGTGCTGGCAGTATACCAGAACATGCCTTCTCCGCTTCTTTCTTTTATGACTTTTGTCATGATTTCCTCATCCGTGAGGCCCTTGAATTCGTCATAAGAACACCAGTCATATACGAAGTAAAGTTTGTCGTCAGACGGAACGACTGTGAACTCCAAGTCCGTGGCTGTGAGCTTGTTCACTACGATTTCAATGTCCTTCTCGCCCGGCTTCTGAACGCCTTCCCCTGTCTTGAACTCTTTTCTGGCAAGGTCAGTGGTCGCCATACATATTTCACCGTGGTATGTCACGCCGAATGCAACTACCAGAAAGTCACTGTTGTCAGGCAAGTCTGCAAAGTTGTAGGAGTCCTTTCCCTTGGAGAAGTTCTTGCTTGCAAACTCTTCGAAGGATTCGTCTTTCAGATGAGCGTCGAACAACTTGGAGTAGTAGTTCAAGATGGCTTCGTCGGTGTCCCCACCCACAGTCGTAGATAACTGGGACTTGTTTATCGCAGTGAAGAAATAATACTCGTCATCTTTTGACGGCGTCACTTCGATTACTGCGGAGGTCTCTGACGGCTGTTCGACATTGATTTCAAATGTCATATCGGATTTCTGTACGCCAGGGTCCTTCTCTGTCTTGAATGTCTCTGATGCTACTCCCGTGGTGATAAGACCGTTGATGTCCACACCGAAAACTATGGCGATGTACTCAGTCTCGGAAGCCAGTGAAGGTACTGTTCCTTCCATTTTGCCGGAATAGCTGAGGATGAGATACATGTCCCCGAAGGTCTTCTCGCTGAGTTCAGCCAACTGCTTGACTTGGGCGACATAATCCTCTGCAAATGCACGTACGTCGCCATTGTAGTCCTTGTCAAACAGCACTTTAGGTGTAACATTGAAGAAATACTTGTCGGTATAGTTGCCGGCATTGACGGTCACCTGCGCATTGTAGAATGTGACGTCGTGAAAACTCATGGTGAAAGGTGTGTCGAGTTCCGTGTCCTCGGTGGTGGTGAGGACAGCAACACTCCATTCAGAATCCTTGAACGCATTCTTGTCAGCAGAAACGGCTTGAACCTTGAGCGTATGGGTAGAGTTGGTCTCCAAGTTGTCCCATGCCATCTCCTTCTCCGTAGTGGACACCACGTCCCGGTCGTCGAAAATGACATTGTAGCTTGCTGCTCCTGCAACTTCGGTCCAGAAAGCGGCTACTGATGTCTTGGTGGTCTTGGCTTCGTCCTGAATTACCTTTGGTGACGAAAGCTGAGAAATGTCCCCGTTTTTCTCGTTGCCGCATGAGAGCAGCGCACAAGAGAGGGCGAACATTGTAAGAATTCGCAATGTCTTCATAAAAGATTTTTATGTTTATTTGTTTGTGAAAGATTATTTCGTCGGATGTTCTCTGACAAGGTCTCCAAGTTCATTCCAAGGAAGGGTAACCTTTATGATTCCGAGATAATATGGCCCGATTTCATACTGGCCGTAAACGTAAGTCACACCCTGTTCCGAAACCTTGAAATTGCCATTCGGCTCAAGGTCCTTGATGAAGAGCGCGTCGTAAGACTCCTGGTCAGGCATCTCGTCGTGAAGATGAGCGGAGAGCAATGCGGAAAGAGCCTCCTTGTAGCCGGGGATGAAGAAATCCTCCTCTGTCACCTGCTTGCCAGTCTTCAGGTCAATGTTTACTGACGATTCGACTGTGGAACCGTGTGCGCCACCCTCGAACACGTAGTTGGAAACCGTGTATGTGATGATGTTGTCGTGCCTTCCGGAAAAATAGCCTTCCAGCTTGTTCTCCCAGGAGAAGAAACCCTCTCCCATGTCATTGGCCTCATCGCCTTGGGCTTCACTGAGCAGCTCCAGGTTGGCCTTCTTGTACTCGGCCACGAAATCGCCTGCCCAGCGGTTGGCCGCATCTTCCACAGAAAGTCCCGAGTAGTCAGAGCCGAAAGTGGCTTCCACGATAATCTCGCAGATAGAGTTCTTTACACTGTCCACAAGACCATCTACAGGATATTCTGCATTGACATTGACCCGGACGGAGTCGCTCCGCTCAGGAGAAAGCGCCTCTGTCACATTGACATTGACACTGTTTACCGTCACCTCCTGGTCATTGCAGGAAGCGAGGAGAAGGGCCGCGCCGATACACAGCGACAAGCCCGATGATGATATAATATTGTTCATAATCAGTCGTTGTTCATTTCTTTGATATTCACCTCGTCACGTTTGCTGCTCCCCATCAGCCATTCGCAGTAGTAGTCAGCCATTCTCCAGAAGAAGTACTCGTTCATGTCTCCGAATCCGTGCCTCTGTCCCGGAAGAATCAGCATGTCGAAACGCTTGTTCGCACGGATGAGGGCATTGACCACGCGAATGGTATTGGCAGGATGGACATTGTTGTCGATGTCACCGTGCACGAGCATGAGGTGGCCCTTCAGATTGGAAGCGATTTCAGGATTCGTTTCGATAGAATATACGAATGTGGTATCGCCGGCCTCCACTTTCTCCGTGATTCCGTGATGCTGTTCGCTCCACCACCTGTTGTAGATGCTGTTGTCGTGGTTTCCCGCGCAGGAAACGGCAGCCTTGAAGAAGTCAGGGTATTTGAGCATCGCTGCGGTGGACATGAAACCGCCGCCGGAGTGTCCGTGGATGCCGACCCTGTTCAGGTCAATCCAGCTGTATCTTGCCCCCAGCTGCTGGATTGCATATTTCTGGTCCTCGAGGCCGTAGTCGCGGAGATTGCCATAGCCGTAGTTGTGGTACCATTTGGACCTGTCCGGATGGCCGCCCCTGTTGCCTACAGTAATGACAATGAACCCGAGCTGAGCCAGCCTGTCTGTCCTCGTGAAACCTCTGCTCCACGAAATGTTGTTGGCCTCCACCTGAGGGCCCGGATATACGTAATCGCAAATAGGATAGACCTTTGTGGAATCGAAATCAAATGGTTTGTAGATGGCGCCGTAGAGGTCTGTTATACCGTCTGCCGCCTTGACCTTGAACCTCTCAGGGAACTTGTATCCCGCAGCGAAAAGAAGAGAGAAGTCAGCCTCGCCGAGGTCGCACACTTTCTTGCCGGCCGCATCGAAAAGCGCAGAAGCCGGCTTGTAGTCCACGCGGGAATAATTGGCAATGAAATACTTGCCGTCGTCAGAGGCTATCGCGTCAATGTTCATGTCCGGGATGTCGAGCATTTTCGGCTCACCGCCCTGCAGACTTACCCTGTAAACATGCATCTGATATGGATTTTCGCCCTTTTCCTTACCGCAGGCACGGAACAGGACATAGCCCTCCTTTTCATTGACGGCGAGCACGTCGTCCACATGATATGCCCCTTCGGTAAGGTTTCTTATCAATGTTCCGTCAGCATTGTAGAGATAAAGATTCGCCCATCCGTTGCGCTCGGACCAATGAATCATTTTCCTTCCGCCGTCCAGAAGCCTTGTCTGTCTGCTTTCCACGTAAGTGTTCATCCTCTCGGAAATAACGGTCCTGGTCGAATCGCTGTCCACACCCACGTAGCAGATGTCCATGCGTTTCAAGTCACGGCTCATACGGGTAAGATAGAACCCGTTGTCATCTCCGAGCCAACGCGAACCGTAGAACTCATCGAACTGGTCGTCGGTAGTACGGACATCCGGCTGCATGATGAGGTCCTGATCTTTGAACGCATTGATTTTCACCTGTCTGGAGGTCCAGTCAGAGGTGGAGAATACGTACAGATGGCCCTTAGGTCCCGGCTCTCCCGGCATCTGGTATTTGTAAGTCTCCAGTGTCGGACGTGGCTGAGTCAATGAATTGATGACCCAGAAGTCCTTGAGCGGTGCCATATCCCAACGCATCACGGCAATGTGCCTGGAATCCGGCGACCATACCAGTTCCGACGGAAATACCCTCTTGGTCGTGTCTGTCTCGGTGTTTCCGCTGTAGTTGTTTATGCCGTAACAGAAGTCCTTGTATCCGTCTGATGTTATCCTGTGCTCGACCAGCGTGCTGTCCTTCGGGTCCTCGGCTGCCTTGCGCAGGTTCAGGGTGTCCATGTAGAAGAGGTTGGAATTCTTCATATACACACCTGTCAGGCCGTCCGGAGACACATTTGCCCAGTCCGGATATTTTTCCTTCTTGTCGGCGGTGTCGTATGTCAGCTTCTTTCCGGCGATTTCGTAGCGGAAATGATATGTCAGCTTCTCGCCTGTGGCTTTCCCCGTCGTATCTGTTTTCTCCTTGGTGCTCTTGATATCGAATTTCAGGATGCCGTCGTTTTCCGGGTCAATGCTGATGTTGCTTATCGGCAAGTGCTTGGCATCGAACGGGTCACGCATGATTTCGGTAATCTGCATCGCGAGCCTGTCCATGTCGAATACCGGCTCGGTCTTGCCCGCTTTCGGGTCCGCTATATAATATTGTGTCCCGTCAGATGTCTTCCATGCGTACAGAAACTTATCTCCGTTACGGAACCAGACCGGTCTTACGGAAGTGGAAAAAACCATCTGGCCGATGCGCTTGGCGGAGAATCTCTCTGCCAGCTCGTAGTTCGGAGTGCGCACCATCCTCTCCTGACGGCTCTGCGCCATTCCGGAGACTGCCAAGAGTGTCAATGCTGCCGCACAGACCAATTTCCTGTTTGTCAATGTTTTTGCCATAATATCCTGTCGTTTTTCAAAAGGTCCCCAAATTTAGGTAAAATAAACGGAATAAATCATAACTTTGCCCATCTGTAGGGGAACTTTCCTTGACAATGGATTGCCCCGGACTGACACATTTTTCAACACACCATCAAATCAATTCATTGACTATGAGAAGGATACTCAGATTGTTAGTTGCATCTGCATTGACATTGACCTTTATGGGCAGCCGGCAGCCGGCATCGGCGCAGAAAAGTCCGGCTTTCGGAGCGAAGTTCAAGATTGCCGAGGGCGCGGATCTCCGCATTCTGGATGACAATATCTGGGACTACAGCCAAGATACGATTCCGCCGAAGTGGAAGGAAATAGGGGAGGACCCGAGGGATTTCCGGAGGGCTCCGCAGTTCGCGCGTCTGGTGAAGGATTATATGCCTGACGTTTTCGCTTTCCAGGAGTATTCTGCGCATATGCACAATGAGTTTTACCCGCTGGTGGAGAAGAAAGGTTATGTAATAGCCTGGGAATCAAAGGAAGACTGGAACAATACTCCTATATTCTACAATAAGAGGACTCTCGAGCCGATATACGTATATTATAATATGTACACTCCGGCAAGGTGGTGCAATCATGGTTCCAAGTCATTTACTTCGGCCGTGTTCAGGAGAAAGGCTGACGGCAAGGTGTTCGCGGTCATCGGCACGCATCTGTGGTGGAAGAGTGACAAGGCTCAGCCCGGCAGCACGATGGCGAGGGCTTCACAGCTGCGTCTTGTGATGGCTGAGGCTGAGATTATCCGTGCGAAGTTCGGTGAAGTCCCGGTTTTCGTGGTCGGCGACATGAATTGCGAGGAGGGCACGGTTCCGATTCAGCAGATGATTCAGGGCGGCTACAAGCCTTGCTATAAGGTGGCTACGGTCTATGGCGACACTCACAACGGCCATCATATCTGCAGCCCTAAGGACGGCTATTCCACTGTGAGCCGCAGGCGTGGCCCGGAACGTGAAGCGGGGGCGATAGACCATTGTCTCATATATGACCCGTCCGCATCTGTGGAGATCCGCGTCTTCGACTGCATCATGGAGGAGTACACCGTCAAGCTGACTGACCATTATCCGAACATCATTGACGTAAAACTGTAAAAATCAAGTATTTTATTGTCAATTAAAAAATTATGTGTAAATTTGTAGCCCCCCAAAATTGGGAAAGTAACATAAATTAAAGATTTACAATCATTTATGCCAACAATTCAACAATTAGTTCGCAAAGGACGCGAGGTGCTTGCTGTGAAGAGCAAGTCTCGTGCGCTGGATGCTTGCCCTCAGAAGAGAGGCGTTTGCGTGCGTGTGTACACAACCACACCTAAGAAACCTAACTCAGCAATGCGTAAGGTTGCCCGTGTACGTCTCACTAATGCAAAAGAGGTCAACGCATACATCCCAGGCGAAGGTCACAACCTCCAGGAGCACTCAATCGTGCTTGTTAGAGGCGGTCGTGTAAAGGACCTCCCTGGTGTTCGTTACCACATCCTTAGAGGAGCTTTGGATACCGCTGGTGTAGAAGGCAGGACACAGTCCCGTTCTCTCTACGGAGCCAAGAGGCCAAAGAAATCTAAGAAGTAATTTTCATTACCAATTTTCACTTTAATTTTTCACAAAAATGAGAAAATCGAAGCCTAGAAAGAGGATTCTACTTCCTGATCCTAAGTTTCACGATGCAAATGTAACACGCTTCGTGAATAACCTTATGCTGCAGGGGAAGAAGAGTATCGCGTATTCTATTTTTTACGATGCCATTGACATGGTAGGCGAGAAGATGAAAGATTCTGACAAGGCTCCTCTAGATATCTGGAGGAAAGCTCTCGAAAATGTAACCCCGCAGATTGAGGTTAAGAGCCGCAGGGTTGGTGGAGCTAACTTCCAGGTGCCAACAGAGTTGAGACCGGAGAGAAAGATTTCACTTTCGATGAAGAACCTGATACTCTATGCACGTAAACGTTCCGGCCACTCTATGGCAGAAAAACTCTGTGCCGAGATTGTAGCTGCCTACAACAATGAAGGTGGCGCATTCAAGAGAAAAGAAGATATGCACAAGATGGCAGAGGCCAACAAGGCATTTGCACACTTCCGTTTCTAATTCCCGTGAACAATGGCAAAAAGAGATCTTAGATTTACCAGAAATATCGGCATTATGGCGCATATAGATGCCGGTAAGACGACAACTTCAGAGCGTATCCTTTTCTATACGGGTAAGACCCACAAGATTGGAGAGGTGCACGATGGAGGCGCTACTATGGACTGGATGGTTCAGGAGCAGGAGCGTGGTATCACCATTACCTCTGCTGCAACCACCGCCTTCTGGCATTACAACGGGAATGTTTATCAGCTGAACCTTATCGACACTCCGGGCCACGTTGACTTCACTGTTGAGGTTGAACGTTCACTCCGTGTGCTCGATGGAACTATCGCAACTTTCGATGCTGTCGGCAAAGTACAGCCGCAGTCTGAGACCGTATGGCGTCAGGCAGACAAATTCGGTGTGCCTAAAATCGCATACGTAAACAAGATGGACCGCGTCGGTGCGGACTTCCTCGGTTGCGTCAAGGATATCAAGGACAAACTTGGAGCAACTGCTGTTCCAATTTCCCTTCCTATCGGTTCAGAAGACAAATTTGTCGGTATCATTGACCTTATCGACAGAAAAGCCATCGAATACGAGGCAGACAACACCAAGCTTGTAAACTATCACGAGATTCCTATCCCTGAAGATATGAAGGGTGAGGTAGAGCTCTGGAGAGACAGACTTGTAGAGGCTGCTGCCGAGTGCGATGACGCTCTTATGGAAAAATACTTCGAGGATCCTGAGTCAGTAACAAGGGACGAAATCATCGCTGCTATCCGCAAGGGTACCATCGCCATGAAGATTGTTCCTGCCACCTGTGGTTCTTCATACAAGGACAAGGGTGTCCAGTTCCTCCTCGATGCAGTTATCCGTTATCTGCCTTCACCTATCGACATCGGTGCTGTCAAAGGTACAGATCCTAAGACAGGTGAGGATGTAAAGGTAGAACCAGATGCAAGCAAGCCGTTTGCAGGTCTTGTGTTCAAGATTGCTACTGATCCGTTCGTAGGCCGTCTTGCATACATCAGAGCTTATCAGGGACATCTTGATGCAGGCTCTTATGTGCTCAACACACGTACCGGAAAGAAAGAGAGAGTTGCCCGTCTGTACCAGATGCACTCAAATCATCAGAACCCTATCGAGTTCGTTGAGGCAGGTGATATCTGTGCAGCAGTAGGTTTCAAGGACCTTCGTACAGGTGATACCATCTGCGCTGAAGATCATCCGGTCGTTCTTGAGGCTATGGAGTTCCCTGATCCGGTTATCGGTATCGCTGTGGAGCCTAAGACTCAGTCAGACCTCGAGAAACTCGGTGTCGCTCTCGGCAAACTTGCTGAAGAGGACCCTACCTTCACAGTAAAATCAGACCACGAGACAGGTCAGACTGTCATCAGCGGTATGGGTGAGCTTCACCTCGATATCATTGTTGACCGTCTTCGTCGTGAGTTCGGTGTTGAGATTAACCAGGGTGCTCCTCAGGTTAACTACAAAGAGGCTATCACCTCTACTGTTCAGCATCGTGAGCTCTTCAAGAAGCAGACTGGTGGTCGTGGTAAGTTCGCAGACATCATCGTTGAAATCGGCCCTGCAGATGAGGGCGTTACCGGACTTCAGTTCGATAATCAGGTCAAGGGTGGTAACGTGCCTAAGGAATACGTTCCTTGCGTACAGAAAGGATTCGAATCAGCTATGGCCAATGGTGTTCTCGCCGGCTATGAGGTTCCTTCCCTCAAGGTTACCCTTCTCGATGGTTCATACCATCCGGTGGACTCTGACCAGCTTTCATTCGAGATTTGTGCCCGCAACGCATTCCGTCACGCTTGCCCTAAAGCGCATCCGGTTCTCCTCGAGCCTATCATGAGCCTTGAGGTCGTTACTCCGGAAGAGTACATGGGTGACATCGTCGGTGACCTTAACCGTCGTAGAGGCCAGATCAATGCAATGGATTCTACCGCCAACGGCGCAAGAATCATCAAGGCATTCGTTCCGCTTTCAGAGCAGTTCGGTTATGTGACTGTCCTCAGAACCCTTTCTTCTGGTCGTGCTACCAGCACAATGACTTTCGACCACTATTCAGAGGTTCCTGCTAGCTTGGCTAAGGAAGTTATCGAGAAGAGCGGTTACAAGGCATCCGATGACGACGAATAATTATTAACGGAAAAAAGAGTATTGATATGAGTCAGAAAATCAGAATAAAACTCAAATCATTCGATCATATGCTGCTTGACAAGTCAGCAAAGAAGATCGCTGAAACAGTGACTTCTACAGGCGCTAAGGTTTGCGGACCGATTCCTCTTCCTACAAGCACCAAGATTTTCACTGTGAACCGCTCCACCTTCGTAAACAAGAAGTCTCGTGAGCAGTTTGAACTCAACTCTTACTGCAGACTCCTCGACATCGATGAGTCCAATGCAAAGACAGTCGATTCTCTTATGAAACTCGAGCTGCCTTCAGGAGTAGAAGTTGAAATCAAAGTCTGATAGAAATCAGCATCCCGGGTGCTGGAATTGTTTCGGAACTCGGGAAAAATAACTATATTTGCAAGACCGGTCTTGCACCGGTTTTGTAAATTTGGTCCCATAGCTCAGTTGGTTAGTAGCATCTGACTCATAATCAGAGGGTCACAGGTTCAAGCCCTGTTGGGACCACAAACAAAAAGAGCTCACACTTTCGTGTGGGCTCTTTTTGTTTTGTGGTCCCCGTGGGGGACTTCGTATTTCCCCCTCGGTCCCCCATTACGGGGGAAGATAGCCCTCCGGGCAGTCCGCTTATTCAAGTGGGCTCTTTTTGTTTGTGGTCCCTTGGGTGGGGGAGGATATCGTCTATATATTGGGACGCTGTCCCAAGGGTCTTAAACCCTCCAACTCCCTTTTCAAGGGAGCGATCAGGGCCTACGGGCTTTCCATCGCCGCAGAGGCTTTCCCTGCCCGCCAACTCCGGCCCGGCATCTGATGACCTGTCTCAATCCCCCTAACCCCCTTTTCAAGGGGGCACATCAGGCCTCCGTGCGCACCAGACCGCAGGGCCACCGCTTCGCTGTTCTTCGGCCGGCATCTGATGATGCCTTGTTACACCTTTGGACGGTGCTCTTTCGGACTGGCCTCTTTGCTTTGTTTAGGGGTTGTCCTAAACACTGTCGTGACGTCGCTGTGAATTTTTCGAACAACCTGCATGTTGACATTTTGTTGATGTTGCTGATTGTCAATTGATTGTGGAGGTCTATGAGAGCCAGGTTACCCTTTTATTCATGTAACCTGACTCTGGCTTTAATTGCTAATGTGTTATGTGTCAATGTTTTATACTACTCGCGCAAATGCAGGTTGTTCTAATAGTCTGGTCAACACGTAACCGCGGAGACGCTTACCTTTTATCCTAACTACTTGTTGTTAAATTTCGGTGAACTCTTTTCAGGACGATACAGCTTGTGCGACCTGTAAGTTGCTGAATATCATATAGTTGAGCGTTTTCAGAGTTACCAAAAGTATAACTCTGAAAATGGCTAAATCTCTACCATACAGCTATTTACGGGTTGCGCTACATGTGAGGAGTTCGGCGGGAAGGACGGGCATTGCACCGTTTTGTGTGCAGACGAAGGCGGAAACATCCACGGCCTTTCTATGGGCTGCGGGAACTGGCAAGCCGCTTAAGATGCTTGCGGTAAAGGCGGCAGTGAAGGAATCGCCTGCTCCTACGGTGTCAGCTACTTTCACTTGCGGCGTCGGCAAGAACGACTTGGCGTCAGACGTGAAAATGTAACTGCCGTTTACTCCGCAAGTCAGAATAATAATCTTCAGATTGTAGCGGTTCAACAATGCCCGGCATTGGTTCTCCGGATCCGACTCAGTAATGCCTGATATCCGACAGACTGTCGGGAGTTCCTCGTCATTGATTTTCAGGACATTGCACTGCATCATAGACTGCTCCAAGACATCTTCGCTGTAGAAACTCTGCCTGAGATTGACATCGAAAACAATTAGAGTGCCGTTGTCCTTCGGCATTGTGTCAATGAAGCGATTGATGGTGTTGCGGGATACCGTGCTCCTCTGTGCAAGTGAACCGAAACATACTGCGCAAGTGTTGCGGGCCAATGCTTCCAGTTCCGGCGTGAATGGAATGTAGTCCCATGCGACGCCCTCCTTTATGATATATTGTGGGATGCCGGCCATGTCGAGTTCTACTTGTACTGTTCCGGTAGGATAGGGTACTGTGTAAATGAGGCTGTTCAGGCCTTTGTCCCGGAATGTGCCGATTATCTCCTGTCCAAGAGCATCATCGCCTATTGCACTGACTACAAGGCTCTGCAGCCCGAATTGTGACACGTGATATGCGAAATTGGCCGGAGCGCCTCCTATTTTCTTTCCGTCCGGCAGAATGTCCCACAAGACCTCTCCAATCCCGACAACTGTTCTATTTTCCTTCATGGCGAATAAGATTTTTCCGACAATGATAATTATTTTCCATCAAAGAAAGGTTTTATCTTTTGCTTCGGTTCTTATACTCGTTTTCCGCAGTAGTTACAGCCCAGCTCACGATACTCATTATGCCGAAAATAACCCCCGTCATCAGCCAAAGCAATATATAAATAAATCCTTCCATGATTTTCAACGCTATTAGTCATCCAAATTTCTTCGGTAAATATAGTAAAAAAGAGGGGATAGAGTAGAGCGTCCTTATTCGGACACAGGGCTAAGTCTCAAAAACCGCCGATACCCTTAATATCTGCGATAGTGTCCTTTCACCCTTTCAATCTTGCCGAAGCGAAGCCGTTTGTACGCCTTCACCCAGACAAGTCTGAAAACCTCCCCTCTATACGACAAAAGCAGGTACCCATTTAAGGGATAGATACCTGCCTTGCTTTCTCAACAATGTTGTTTTACCAACAATGATATCGCAAAATACGAATTATTTTGAATTTCGATGCTTATAATGTGTTATCTTGAGATTGCGCTAATTTAATCATACTTGGCTAAGCATTACTGTCTTTCAGTTTCGGTATACGACAAAAAAGCGGAGATAGATCACCACTCCGACAAGAGGTATATCCTTGATTGCTAGGAAACTCGAAGTGGCTATATCGACTTGAACTCTGTCGGCCAGCATCCGTTTCACACGTGGCCGACGAAAACCGATTGAAAGATTATACATCCTGTCCGCCTCTGTATCACAATCTCAACCGTATCACTTTAAGACATAAAACATGGTGATACACTATCACCTTAAGAGTCTGCTTAAAGTATATCAATCTGTTTGAACATTCCTAATGGAAACTTGGTTATCGGTAAAATACACATCACCTGATACCTGTTCAAGTACCTTTGCACCGAATGAGTTTGTTGCTCGATACTTAAGTGTCACTTCATAGCACCCCTTTGATGAGTTATAGTTTGATGTATAACTAACTTCTTCATAGGATTTCGCATCCTTCAAATTATTTTTCAGGTAGTCCTTTAAGTAGTTCTTTGCGAGAATTTGGTGAGTGGTAGAGTTATCATTATAGTTTTTGATAGAGTGATCACTTCCTCAGCTATGGTAAATAATACCGAGAATCACTGCAACAATAATGATAAACCAAAAGAATCCTCCTTTCTTCTTTCTCGTTGTCTGATTGTTCATAATGAAGATAGCTTTATTTTATTTTGGTGACTTTATAGCCGGCACCTGTAGTAAAGTCTCCGTCCTTATCATATAAATGCAAATTACCATCAATAATTCGATAGTACTCTTGAGTCTTACTTTCTACAACATATAACTTATCACCATCTTTCTCTAATTGTTCAATCTTAACCTTATCCGAATCGGAGAACTCAAGTTTGGATTGATACTTTCCATTCTCTTTAATAATCTCAATCGTGAAGTATTTGTTCGGCTCGAAAGAAAAAGCGACGTTCCACTTTCCTAATACTTCTTTTCCTTTGACTGTCGAAGGTCCTGTTTTGATGCTATTGTTTTTAAGTGTCTCTAACTCACTTTTACATTGTTCTAAAGCGGCACTTAATGCCATGTTTGTTTCTTTGAGTTGGGTGTTCTCGGCAGTAATTCGGTGAATCTCATCGCTCGAAGTACCACAGGAAAATGTGGTTAGAGAACATAGTAAAGAACAGATAAATATACTCTTTCTCATAGCTAAAATGATTATTCAAGTGTACTGACGATTCTTTTCTGTCTGTCATCTACATCAAAATACCCAATTGAGGATAAAAAGAGAGGAACCAACTTTCGCTTATCTTGAAGGCGGCTGTGTAAGGCCGTTAATGCAAATATAACATTTTGCATCGAAATGTGAAAAAACTGATACATTTGCCGGAGAATTAAACCCGGTTAATCACGAAGACCTAAGTTCCACTTGGATGGCTATTAGTGATTGATGGGGTTTAATGTTTGTAGTATGATGGATCCTCTTTGAATTCTTTAGGGATGAATTTCCAGTGTCTGTACCTGAATTTCCAAATATTGGACAGGTTATTTTTGTTTAGGGTGCTTCTACTGGAAGATAAAAAAGCCCCTCCGGTGTCTGGAGAGGCTTCTTGTGGTGCCCCGAAACGGTCTATTTTCGAACCG
>ULWC01003078.1_pt1 | contig 20052 bp, 16 predicted proteins | sample 1959931 | NCBI WGS metagenome assembly ULWC01 (sample SAMEA4835801, study PRJEB28245) | human gut metagenome | biome: gut microbiome; material: fecal sample | place: Denmark | collected 2008
GCTACAATAGTATGCAAAATTTTTCCGAAAAGTAAATGATTCGCGGCCGTTAATTAAAATTTTTACGTTTTTTAAACTTTAAAATTTATTTTAAATCTCTTAATATTTTATCAATGTGTTGTCAGTGACGTGATTATAAATTTCCGCTGACCGAATGGTCAATAATGGCCGAACAGCAGCAAAAGCCCGCTCTGCTCAGGTGCTTCGCAATTCGCCGCGGTCTATGCCGCTGCTCGGCTTCACTAACTTCGGTGAGTCAGCGAGGGTGTTTAGTTTTTTTTCGGTGCGAGGCTGTCCTGCTCGCCACCATGAACCTATTACTGTAAAAAGTTGACTCAAAATGCTCAGGTTGTCCGTAAACAGGTGGGGTTTCACGGATAAGTTATTCAAAATCAACAACTTGTCCGTGAGAAGGCGGGTTTCCACGGACAAAACCCATTCCGTGAGACAACGATTATCGGGAATAGCAGAGGTGCTCACAAAAAAATGCGGTGCGTTACGTGGAATGAGGCAAATACGGAATTGGATTGAATCGAACAACCTGCATGTCGTGATTTGGTCTATATTATTGAGAGTCAAGAGAATATAATGAGCGACCAAATGCGGGTTATGTGAAAAAGTGGGTAACCTGGCTTTTGCAGCTTTCTTGTGTTGATTGAAATGGAATTTCGGTACGAGAGAATGATTTTTCGCTCCTACGCGCAAACAAAAAACTTTTCAGGTAAGGTGCTTGCAATGGTTTTATCGAACCAATGAGCATATCGCCAATATGGTAAAAATGCTTATAACGTATTGAACTATAAGTTGTTATGCGAATTTAAACCTATTTCTCAATATGCTCACTCCCATAAAAAAACAGGGGAATGAGCATATTTACATTCTGCTTTAAAACGACATAATCAATTGGATATCAGTTTATTATGCAGATATCCGCAGGTTCGTCTGGATGCTCATTAGTTCAGAACTTACCGGAACTTATCGGAAATTACCTGTGGCGAAGCTCTCTCTATTCCTCGACTTCTTCTTCGACTTGGTGTTAGTTTCAGACTGCAGTCGCTATCAAGCAGGAAATCAGCGCCATCTTTGAGAGTGCATTTGATTGTCTTGTATTTCAACTCTATAGGATATACTTTCTCGTTAATCTCTACCCAGATGTCAATATAAGCATCTCCTGATTTCTTTTTATCATCCCTTTGTTCAAGCGCATCAGCCCTTCGCTCAAGCCTAACATTTATGGCACTTTGCGGGTTACGGTCTTCGAACATTTCTTTTAGTTTCCAAGCAAATGCGAACTGGAAGTCTGCTTCTGACCAAAATACTTTTCGTTCATTAGCCAAGTCGAGCAGAACGGTTTCAATGAATTTCTTACTCATAGTTGTTGCGGGTTATGGTTATTGTTTGGCCTTTCCATTCGAGGCTTGTGGTAGTGTACATGATTGTGTGGGGGAGACTGTCTGAAAAGTCAAATATTCCTCAGTGAGAATCGAAAATCCGTTTCTGGCCTTGTATAGGGTACGGAGTATTTCAGTCTCGCGAGGATTTTTCGGACAGTTTGCTTAAAATCAATTACTCATCCGTGAAAAGGCGGGATTTTACGGACGAAATCCATTCTGCGAGACAACGATTGTCAGGAATAGCGGAGGAACGTACAAAATAGAATATGCTCATGCTGGACGAACCACAACAAACCCCCGTAGAATACATCTACGAGGGCTTCGTGTGGTGCCACCGAGAATCGAACTAGGGACACAAGGATTTTCAGTCCTTTGCTCTACCAACTGAGCTATGGCACCATTATTTTTCCTTTCTGAAATCGGCAACTGAAGTGCTGCTCGTTTCGTTTGGGATTACAAAGATAGGTATTTTTCCTTACACTGCAAATTTATTTTGCACTTTTTGGTCTATTTTTCATCAACATTTTCACATCCACGACCGAAAACATTGAACTGCAAGAAGATACGCAGACACTACCGTTTAGGAATTTTTATCTTCATTCCAGGCCTGATATTGGTCGAAATACCATTGAACTTCATGATGTCGTTCGCACTCACTCCAGGATACGCTTTGGCGATGCTGTAGAGCGTATCACCGGCCTTCACCGTGTAGATGGTGTAGGAGCCCGCAGCGGTAGCGGATGATGCGGCCTTGGTCCCCGCAGAGCCGGACTTCGCTGAGCCGGCGCCAGACGATGCGGCCTTTGAACCAGAGACACCTATTACACCTGACGAACCAGACTTGGAGTCTGTCGATGAACCCGACTTGGAGCCAGAAGCACTAGCCGAACCGGATACACCGGACTTCGATGAAGTTCCGGCAGACGACTTCGCAGCCGCTGAACCTGCATTTGAGACAGGACCGCCTCCCCTGCCGTAGATCACCAGAATCTGGCCGACGCGCAGGTTATTGCTCCTCAGATGGTTCCACCTCTTCAGCTGGGCTACGGAAACGTGATATCTTGAAGCAATCCTGCCCAAATAGTCACCGCTCTTCACTCTGTATGTAATACGGTTGCCGTTACTTGAAGAAGCGATATTCTGAAGCGTAGTAGGATTGAACAGTTCCTTGGCCCTGTGGGTATATACAGAATCCTCAACCTCGATGAACTTCCCTGAATACTTGAAAGGCAGACGGAGAATGTAGGTCTTCATGTTACCAGGAATGATGTCGTGCACATACTGCGGATTCAGGTCACGGAGTTCCTGGACAGAAATGCCGGTCAGGTCCTGAATCTGCTGGAAATGAAGCATCCTGCTGATCTGGAAAGTATCCAGATGTGCCGGCATCTGCACCGGGTCAGGCGTAATGCCATGCTCCTTGTAATATGTAAACGCATACATGGCACCAACGAACGCCGGAACATATCCCCTTGTCTCACGAGGAAGATACTCATACACCGACCAGAAATCCTTGTTGCCGCTACATCGCTTTATCGCCTTGTTCACATTGCCCGCACCGCAGTTGTACGATGAAATGGCCAAATTCCAGTCACCGAATATCCTGTAGGAATCATACATATACCTCGCAGCCGCATCCACCGCCTTGAACGGGTCCAGACGCTCGTCCACATACGAATTTATCTCCAGACCATAGTTTCTTGCCGTCGTGTACATGAACTGCCACATACCCTTCGCACCGGCCCTTGAAACCGCCACAGGATTGAGCGCAGACTCGATTACCGCCATATATTTCAGTTCAACCGGCATCCCGTACCTGGACAATGTCTCCTCAAATATCGGGAAATAGTAACTTGCCAGAGCCAGCATGTGGGCCATCTTGGTCGGCATCTTCTCCGCATAGAGAAGCATGTAGTTCTTCACAGTCTCATTGAAAGGCAATGTGATATACGAATTCATCTTGGAGAGACGCTCCAGCAGCACCTTGTCAGGGACATTGGAAGTAAAATGGACAGAATCCATATCGAAGACGCCTTCCACACAGTTCTTGGTCTGCCTGTGAAGATACCAGATATTCAGGAGGCTGTCCGTAACTTCCTGAGAATAAGTCTCTGGAGCCACGCCGTCAAGCAATGAATAGGACTTGCCCTCTTCCACATATTCCTCTTCCACGTAAGCCGTATCCTCCAGCGCCTGCAGCTCCAGCATAAGAGAATCTATCATTGACCTCATCCTCTGATTCTCCTGAACCAGCTCCTTTTTCGTGGGATTCTTCCTTCCGAACAATTTTCGCCCGGACCTCTCCTGAGCATTCAAATCCCCATCAAGACACACCGAAAACACTGCCAACGCGGCAATCAGAACTTTATATATTTTCATTTTCATCTAAAGAATAAAAGACATCAACCACATCAGAACCTGAATCCCACACTCAAACCGAATGCATTCGGGCCGCCACCGTAATAAGAACCGATACCACCGGAACCTCCTCCTGTATTTATGGCATAACCCATATCCGGAGAAATGACCGTAGGCGACACATTCATGGAAATATCATCACTCAGCTCAAAGTCCTGCATATATGCAAAGACATTGGCATCAATGATCTGCAGAAGATAGAAGCCCAACAGCGCCACTACTGAATAGTCCCTGTAGCGCCTGAACACATCGCGGTAATACTTCGCAGTAGAAGCGGAAACAGGTCCGTCATACGTGGAATTCACCGCTGTAGCTTGATTATATATCCTCTTGTATCTCAGGTAATTGGTATTGTTCGTAACCAGGAAATGCGCCGAGCACATCAAGCCCGTATAATAAATCGGAATTTTCCAGTATTCCCCGTTGTACGCCTGGCCGAGTCCCGGAAGAAGCGCCGAATACAGGGTAGCCTTCCCGGCCTGAGGATAAGTATCTTTCTTATAGTTATATACACCGTCGAGCAACGCGCCCCAATATATCAGCCCAGTGCCGACAAAGCACAAATTGCTGACGGTACGGTTCGTATTGCCACCCTCCTTGTTGAACTTATGGCGATAATATATGCCGGCACCGGCAGTCGCAGCCATGCCGCCATAGATGACCGGTAACTTCCAGTACTGCTTGTTGTACATCTGCTGCGTTCCCACAAAGACAGTGGAACCGGCAAACAGCACACCTATACGGCAGTCACGCTTATGGGAGACACCCCCGAAAAACTCCTTGAAGGTAAAGGCGGCATCCGTAGAATCACGTGCGGTCGTATCATTCTGGTCATTGTAGTTCTGAGTGAACGCCTCTTCACGGAACTGAGCCATGGCGCCGTCAGGAAATGCAATGAAAAGAATTGCAAGCAATAATGATATCTGGAATATGCGTCTTGACATCGGCCGTTCAGAATCAGATATTGGAATCTTCCAGAGCCTTGAGGAAACGACGGATTTCATCATCCGAATCGAAATGAATGGTCATGGTACCTTTCCCCGAATCAGCCCTCTTCAGACTGATGCTCTTGTCGAAAAACTTACCGATATGTTCAAGCACCCGATAATACTCATCAGGCAGATTCACTTCCTTCTTAGGCTTGACCTCATTCTGCTGCTGAGCCTGCAGCTCCTTGATCTTATCCTCGAGCTGACGCACTGAAAGGCTGTTCTTGATCACGAAATCGCACAACTTCTCCTGCAGAACCACATCATCCAGACCGAGAAGCACCTTGGCATGACCGACACTCAACAGCCCCACCTTAAGGTCGTGCTGCACCTTTGCAGGCAGCTTGAGCAACCTCAGATAGTTGGTCACCGATGCGCGTTTCTTTCCGACACGGTCAGCCATCTGCTCCTGAGTAAGACTGCACTCGTCTATAAGCCTCTGGTAGCTCATCGCCACCTCTATCGGGTCGAGATTCTCCCTCTGGATATTCTCCACAATCGCCATTTCCAGCATTCCCTGGTCATTGGCATCGCGGATATAGGCAGGAACCATGTCCATACCAGCAATCTGGCAGGCCTTGAAACGCCTTTCACCACTTATGATCTGGTATCTGTCCGCGGATTTCTTCCTGACCGTTATCGGCTGTATCAGACCGAAAGTCCTGATGGAAGCCGCAAGTTCCTGAAGGGAATCCTGATCGAAAGACATACGAGGCTGGAACGGATTCGGTTCGATCATATTGACCGGAATACGCAACACGTCCGCCGTATCCTGCGGATCCTTAGTACCTACGACATCCTTGTTCACATAGCCTACCGGACTCCTGAGAGAATCCAGATTTCCGGCATCCCCGAGCAATGCGCTCAGGCCTTTTCCCAAACCTCTCTGTTTACTGCTCATCGCCTATAGATTTTTCGTTTTTCTCCAATACTTCCTTCGCGAGATTCAAATAGTTCGACGTGCCGTTGCTCATCACATCATACAGGATAATCGGCTTTCCATGCGACGGAGCCTCGCTCAGACGTATATTTCTCTGGATTATGGTATCGAACACCATATCCGTAAAATGTTCCTTCAACTGATTCAGCACCTGCGTATGGACCTTGGTCCTGCCGTCGAACATCGTCACCACGAAGCCTTCGATGGTCAATTTCGGATTCACCCCGTTCTGCACAAGCCTGATAGTCTGGAGCAGTTTGCCCAGACCCTCCAATGCGAAGAACTCCGGCTGCACAGGAATAATCACAGAATCCGCGGCAGTCAGGGAATTCACCGTAATAAGGCCCAATGAAGGAGAACAGTCAATGATTATGTAGTCATAGTCATTCTTGACCGGCGCTATCGCCTTCTTCATGATGGACTCGCGGTCATCAGCCTCAAGAAGCTCGATTTCCACACCGACGAGGTTAATATGGGAAGGGACCATCTGGAGATTTGCTATCTCCGTCTGTATCAATGCATCAGAAATACCGATCTTGCCGATCAGCACTTCGTACAATGTCCTTTTGCGGTCATCCTCCGGAGAAAAATTCAGTCCGGATGTAGTGTTGGCCTGAGGATCCGCGTCGATGACGAGGACCTTCTTCTCCAGAACCGCCAATGAAGCGGCAAGGTTGATCGCTGTCGTGGTCTTTCCCACGCCGCCTTTCTGATTAGCTATCGCAATGACTTTTCCCATTGAAAATCGAGTTATTGTTCTACAATTCACAAAATTAGTAAATTATTCCATTCCTCTGCCGACCTGTTGATAACTTTTTCCCTTCTACAGCGGATCGACGTCCAGCGCAACATGACCGGCATACGAATACTGCGCCTCGAAAGAGTAAACCGTCGAAGCCAATGCCGACTTGTTGGAAGTCAATGACTTGTCCTTTCCCAAACTCACTCTGATATCACGGATAAAGGAATCCGACTGCTTGTCCACAGGCGGAGCAAACGGTCCTGTAACCGTAATACCGACATTGCTCCCCTGCACAAATCCTGCCACAGGTACGCCGAAGCGGGAACGCAAGGCTCCGGCCAATGCGAGCGACATCCTGTCCAGTCTTCCCTCGTCCGTATCCTTGACAATAATCTTCACTATTCTCGAAAACGGCGGATATCCGAACTGGAAACGCTCACTTAGCATATTGTCCATCAGCGACTTGACATCGACGCCATTCTCATCTGACCGGGCAAAGACTCTATAGACAGGATGGGAAGGCTGGGCAGTCTGTATCACGAAAAGGCCCTTCTCTCCACGTCTTCCGCAACGTCCTCTGAACTGTTCCAGAAGCTGCACGGAACGCTCGTCCGCCCTGAAATCCTGCTGTCCCACAAGCGAATCCGCACCGATGACCGCCACCATGGACAACCCGTCGAAATCAAATCCCTTGGCAATAATCTGAGTGCCGACAAGAATATCTATCTTCTTCCGGGAGAACTCCCTGATAATCTCATTTTCCCGACCTGCAGCAGATGCAGTATCACTGTCCAGCCTGGCAATCCTTGCAGACGGGAACAATGCAGCCGCCTCCTCTTCTATTTTCTGAGTTCCTGCGCCGACTGGTTCCAGCGCCCCGCCACACTTTCCGCACTTGGCATCAAACGGAGTCCTCCACCCGCAATAATGACACATCAGCACCCCCTCCTGACGATGATAGCTGAGCGGCACATTGCAATGCGGACATCTCGGAATATCACCACAGCTGACACATTGGACAGCAGGCGAATATGCCCTGCGTGCCCTCAGCAGCAGAATCTGACCGCCATCAGAAAGCACCGCATTTATCCTCTCTATGAGCTTGTAGGAAAAACTGCCTTTCATGCCCCGTTTCCGGCGTTCAGCAATCGTGTCAATGATTTCTACGTCAGAATCTTCCGCCCCGAAATACCGTTCAGACAGCCTCACATATGCCATTTTCCCGGTTTTGCAGTTATAGAGAGACTCCAACGAAGGCGTCGCCGAACCCAAGACCACGTCAGCACGGTTCAGCTTGGCCAGCATCAATGCAGTGTCACGTCCATTATAACGCGGAGCAGGCGCGTCCTGTTTATAAGACGAATCGTGTTCCTCATCCACTATCACAACTCCAAGATCATGGTGCGGCAGAAATATCGACGAGCGGGTTCCGAGCACCACATATTGCCGGCTTTTCATCGCCTCGGCTACATTCACGCGAGACGCGGAGCTCTCCTTGGAGTGGAACGTCAGGAGCATATCTCCGAAAATGCGTTTCAGACGCTCTTCCAGCTGTCTGCTCACTGCGATTTCCGGCACCATATACAGCACATTCCTGCCCTTCGAAATCGCATCCAGGGCAAGTGAAATATAGATTTCCGTCTTTCCGGACCCCGTGACTCCATCCAGCAGCACAGGCTTTCCAGAAGAAAAGCCGTCCCGGATACTCGTCAACGCCTCTTTTTGTGCCGCGCTCAGCGAAAAGCCGGATGAAGCGGGAGCCTCAACATCAGCTTCAGCCTGAGTCCCGACGCTTTCCAATGAAGAAACAGCCTCTGTCAATGCCGCTATCCTCTCCCGCAGCTGCTGCACCGAAGCCTCCAGACGCTCTTTCGCCTTCGGCCCGGTTTCAGCCTCAGCCCTCGCAAGACGCTGCTCCAGACTCGCCTCCAGCCTCTCCCTGCGTGCTTTCAGCGCTTCTTTTTTCTTGTCAATGCTTCTCTGACGTCGCTCTGCAGCCCTTGCCCTGGACTCCTCCAAGTTGATTTTCAATGCAGGATAGGCCGCCTTGAAAACCTCACCGACCGAGCAGAGATAATAATCAGCGACAAACCTCCAGAGTTTCAGTTCATTGACAGAAACGGGGTCCAGATTCTTGTCAAGAGACACTATCGGAAACACTTTCTTTATATGAGCTGCCGGAGTCACATTCACAGCGCTGACCACGCCGGAATACAGACGTGCAGCAAAACGCACTGTCACCCTGTCCCCGACATTGACAGAACCGCTTCCGGCAATCTCTTCAGGGACACGATAGACCGGCTCCCACTCCAACCGGAGAGGAAGTATGACCGAGACATATATTTTATCCAAATCTGGCATTGCAGTGCGAATTTAGCAATTTATTTCACTACATTTGCGATTGGCAAACGATAAAAGCTGTCAACAGCTTCTTTTAAAAAGTATGCCGCCCAAACATATGACAGAAGACGAAAGAAACATATTTCTGGAAGAGGTTCTGAAAGCATTGGCAGTCAGCACGGAAGCGACTGCGGAGGACCTCGCCACAGATGACTGGGACAGTGAATTCAACTGCAGTTACAGTGCTGACGGCCGCAAACTTCTGGACGCGGAGAACTTCCCGGACGAAGTGACAGTCAGAGACGGGGTGCAGATCATCTGCGACAATGTCTTTTCATTTCAGGACTACATGGCTGAGGACTACCACTTGGGCAGCGACATCCCGGAAGAAGACCGCGTTTCGTTTTTGGACAAGATAACCCTTCCGCCAAGCGTCGAGCATATCGGAGCAGGCGCATTCAAGGAATGCGGATGGATTACGAGCATAAAGTTCCCGAAATCACTGCTCACCATCCGTGACAATGCCTTCTACGGCTGCTGGGAACTCCGTAGCGCCGCATTTCCGGCAAACCTGACAAGTATCGGAGAACGTGCCTTCTTCGAATGTTTTTCACTTGAAAAAGTGCGTCTGAACAAGGGACTTAAAGTCATCGGTTCCGAGGCTTTCAGCTTCTGCGAATCACTCAAGGAAATCACCCTGCCAGCAGGTCTGGTTGCCATCGGAGAAGATGCCTTCTTCGGCTGCAGGAAGCTGAAAAAGATATTCGTTCCTGCAGGCACGCTGGAAATGTACAGACAGATTCTGCCTACCCATCAGCGCTACCTGAAAGAGTACTAGAAATCATACATCAGCTGCACTCTCACTTCCGCCTTCGACTGGCGGAAATTTTTCATGCCCGGATCACTCCACGGTGTGGAAGACCATCCTGCCCGCAGATATGACTTGAAAGCCGATCTGCGGAAACGCCATTTCATCCGCGCCACAAGCGACAGCGCATAGCCCCTGCCGTAATACGCAGGGACATTGAACGAGCCTGGCGCATCTCTCTCGTAGCAATATATCCGGTCATCCCAGTTGTCCGCAATAAACGCTGTGCCACGCAAGAACACCGCACCGATTCTTCCATAATACGCTTCCTCCACATACAGCAGTCCCGCCATCTTCCTGCCTTTCAGCACATTGAACCGGAACGCAGTACCGAACAAGCCGTATTTCCAGTTCAGGTCACCTCTGAAATCTGTCCTGTTTTTCAGCCCGTAATTTCTCAGACGTTCCTGTAGCCTGAACACCATGGAGACGTTATCACCCGCCTTGCACGGCACATACAGCAGAGCCTTCCACTGCCTGTCGCCTCCGTCCGGGCGCATCCCGAAATCCACAGTCAGCCCCATTTCCCTGAAACTCACTCCCGAGGATGCCCCGACTTCACCTTTTTTGCCTGACCATGTCCTCACAGGCGCACAGAAGGCCATATCGTAGCCGTCGGGGATATATCTAAGGGAAGACGCCAAATTCCAATTGTCACCGATAGGAATCATCGCGCCTCCTGTCAATGCAGGTTTCACTGCACATATATCATATGCGGCCTCTGCGAACAGTTCAGTTCCCTTCAGGCAGAAACGTGCATCGACAGAGACTTTGGAAAGAGACAGAAAAGCTGATTTCCCTATGGCGAACCCGTTCCCAGTAGTCTTGGCCGGCATTTTTCCGATCTTGCAGAAAGCAGTAGCTGAGACCTGGCCGTGACTGGAACGCCAGGCCACATTGCCTCCTGAAAGCACATCCCAGCCCCGGTTCTTTCCATAAGCACCTGAAAAATCCTGTTCCGCCAGCCACCCGGACGCTGAAAAAACGGTCACGACGAACTTGCCGATATCCACTTCCGCGGCCATGCCCCTTAGCCTCGAGGAGGGTGACAATGCTCTCGACGGGGACAGTCCGGCAGGACGTTTCCAGAATGACTGGACATTCTGCACTCCGGTCATACTGAATCCGTTCCACAGCGCGAGTCCCTGTCCGAACCGCATGGCGTAATCCCCTATCGCCATCTTCCACGGAGACTTCCTGCCATATACCATATAATATCCGGCTACTGACGTAGGCCACACCCCACGGTCATCATATCCGCGCCTGACCGCCATGCCTGCATCATACCGTCCGCTCGCCTCTATACGGTAACGGCTGTTCCATCCCCATACTGCATCCGCCTTCCTATCGGCCAGTGAAGTCTTTTCTGAGACATTGACTGACAACGAATTGCGCGGACGGCGCCTGAGCCCCGAGCTCCGGCCGGGAAGTGCAGATGATTCCAGCGAGATGAAGGGAGCGAGAGCTTCGGCCACACTCTCTCCGAATCCGTCTATGGAGGCGAGTTCCGAACAGGAGAGCACGTCACCGCTGTGCGCACGATAGTGAGCAAACGATGCCGCCTGGTACATTGACATGAGTCCTGATTTTTCAATGACGGAGGGCGGGACAAGATTTATCTGCAACGGGGATTCGGCAAGGTCCCACCATTTTTCGAGTTCTTCTTCAGACAATGTTTCGATGTCCGGTGCTCCTGTCAGGAACAGTATCGCCCGGATAACTCTCTCATCTGCAGCCCGGTCCACCGGTCCGGTCCCTGCACGGCCTGAAGCAGGGAAACAGAACAACAGCAGGGACATAAAAAAAACAACGGTCACTCCTCGTCTCATACACACTGAATTTTACAGTCATACTTGACGGCCGTCGTGTCCGTAGTCCTTGCTTGTGACACGCAATATAGGAATTATTTTCAGATTAACGAGCATAAAAGATAAAAATGTGCTATTTTTGCACCTGATTCATAAAAACCTGATATGGAAAGAATAACCCTATTTGACAAGACCTTCAGGCCGTTCATTTCAAACGATGAAATCGAAAAAGCCATTGACAAGGTTGCAGAGAAGATCAATGCCGACTACAGCAGCTTTACCGAGCCACCTGTGCTCCTGTGCATACTTAACGGCTCGATCATGTTTACGGCCGAGCTTATGAAGCGGCTGAATTTCGACTGCGAGCTGATTTCCATGAAATTGTCTTCATACGACGGCACACAGTCCACCGGCAACGTGCGCGAAGTCATGGGCATGACAGGCAGCGTGAAGGGGAAACGAGTAATCGTGGTGGAAGATATCGTGGACACAGGCAACACGATAGTGGATTTGAACCGCATTGTCAAGGAAAAAGGCGCGACTGACTGCAAGATATGTACGATGCTGCTCAAGCCTGAGGTTTACAAGAAGGCTGTCAAGCTGGACTATGTGGCAATGGAGATTCCTAACAGGTTCATCGTCGGATTCGGACTTGACTACAACGAACTCGGAAGAAATTACAAGGACATCTACGTCCTGGATGAGTAGAATATCTAACAATTGAGAATACAATGAAATATTACATTCTTTTCGGGCCTCCGGGAGCAGGAAAAGGCACCCAGGCAAGCGCAATGGTGGAGAAATACAATCTTTGCCACCTTTCAACCGGCGAACTCCTCCGCAAGGAAATAGCAGAGGGCACAGAACTCGGCAAGAAAGCGAAATCACTCATCGATGCCGGCTCACTGGTTCCTGATGAAGTAGTGGAAGGCATGATAGACAATGCTTTCAAGACTGTCAAGGGCGTGAACGGTTTCCTTCTTGACGGTTTCCCGCGTACTATCGCACAGGCTGAAGCGCTGGACAAGATGCTTGCTGCCGGCAATGAGGCCGTAACATCCGTCATCTCCATCATGATTCCTGACGAGATGATCAAGGAGAGAATCCGCCACAGAGCTTCTATCGAAGGCCGTGCTGATGATGCAAAGGAAGAGACCATCAACAACAGGATCAAGACCTATCACGAAAAGACCGAGCCTCTCGTGGATTTCTACAAGAAGGCCGGAAAGTATGAGGAAATCGACGGCACAGGCAGTATCGACGCTGTCCGCGAGACCATCTTCTCCGTAATGGACAAGTTCTAAGAACCTGCAGGACAATATCTCAGATCAGATTCCTGATTTGGATGAACGAAAAAGCCGACGGAAACTCCGCCGGCTTTCTCTTATGAATGTTATAGTGTAAAACTATATTGTCAGCTTACTTCCAAGGAGTTGCGAGGTCCTCACTTGATACGTTCTCAATCCACTCAAAGGTCTTGTTCGTATGCAAGTGATGATGATCGCCTGCAAGGTTCTTGAAGAGTTTTGTGCTCTCATCATAGTTGGATCTGCTGATTCTCCAGTAACCTACGAGACCCTTGCTGTCAGGAGCAACAGACTTGATGCTGTTTGCAATCTGATCTGCAGTTCTGGCCACATCCCAAACACGGATTTCATTGGTCATGACTTTACAGCCCCACCACCAGCTGTCACCAGGAGCCCAGGTACCATTGCTGCCGCCGACTCCCATAAATGACATATAAGGGAACTGGCCTTCATTGACAACCTTTGTCGCAATTTCCTTTCTTCCTGCGAAAGAACCATTCACATAGATTGAAACATAAGTTCCGTCGAAGGTAACCGCATAGTGCTGCCACTTGTTGGACTCGATAGCGATTGTAGGGTTAAGGTAGTCGCCGATACCCTGGAACTGAGCCCAAGAGTGAGCTTTCACGCCATCCTGATCATTCTGAGGGTCCTCGAAACGTGCCATGAACTCACCACTGCCAGGATTGCAGAAGAACAGGTCTCTGTTACGGTTTCCTGTATTGGATACCTGCAGACGCATCTCGATAGTGAACTGAGGAATATTGAATGCTTCATCGGTTCTAAGACCTGAAGCACCGTTGAACATAGGGAGATCATCTACGATTGCAGAAGAAATCACATACACATAAGAAGATGTACGTCCTGTAACATCAGCATTGCCGGCAACCTTTTCCATTCGGAGAGGAAGGGCATATGGTGTTCCAAGCATAGCCAGCGGAAGCTGATCCACTGAAATGATGAACGGATCAGAAGAACACTTTCCCGCAGGAATCTTCACTGTTGACTCGAATTTTACCAACTCTTCAGGAAGGATCGCATAGCCGGTACCTTCTGATTCATTGAACTGGTTCAGTACATCCTTGTCGATTACCAGACGATACTCTGCATCAGCATCTTCCTTGTCTGTCAATGATGGTGTAAGGGCAAGATTGGTAACGGTAGAACCGAGGGTTACTACACTGTTGGCAATACCCGGAGTAGAGTTGCTCTCTACGAGGTATGCGTGAACTCCGAGCTTGTCACCCATAGTTCCGGCTGCACCATATTCCGCATCGTTGCAGCTGCACGCAGCCATGGCCATAAGTGCAAGAGCACCGTATTTATAAATATTTTTCATGATATTCTAATTTAAATTTTCAATACTATTCAGCCGGTTTCTCGATAATTTGCTTGCCAGGAGCAGGATTCTGCTGCTGAATAGCCTTGCGCATCCATTTGTAAGGAGGGTTGTTGACCTTCTCGTTACTGAAACGGTATGCACCGAATCCACCCTTTCTGAAGCCGTTTGAAGGTTTCCAGTCAGCAAAACCGACGAGAGAAGGCATAATCTTCTTGTCCCATCTGTAACCATCAATATCATACCACCAGAAACCGCCGTTCAAGCAGTCGATAGCACTTTCAAGGTTCTCTGTAACAATAAGCTTCTTGGTAATCTCCTCATCACTCATCACTCCGGAGAAAGCATAGATAGTGCTTCTCAGACGAGACTCCAGACCATTCGCGCTATTGGAAGTATTAGGGCTCACAAAGCTGGTTGTAGCATAAGCCTGATTTACGAAGTAGTCGAAATATTTGATAAGTTCAGCCGCATTAGGCATCGATGTATAATATCCGTCAACGATGAAAACCTTGTCTGTTCCTGACTGAGGTCCGATATACTTGCCCATTTCCTCCACGAACCATGTAAAGTACTGGGAATTACGGCAGAGGGCTCCGCCATACTCACCCGGCTCATAGTCGATATCGATACCGCTGAAGCCATAGATGTTCAGGGAGTCAGCGATAGTCTTTGTCCATTTGATGATGGAGTTATGGATAGCCTCTTCGTCACCGTCTTTCCATCCCCAGTAATCTCTACGCTCCTGAACAGTTGTAAGTTCACCTGGAGAATAGAAGCAACCTACTTCCGGTACGAAAGAGCAGATAAGCACCTTGGTACCCTTAACCTTGGTAACGAAATCAAGGTCTGCCTTCTTGGTAGGAGTAAGATGGGAATTGTTCCACAATGAAATGATATCCATTGAGTCCGGAACTGCCTGAAGCATGTTGTTAGTAGCGACACCGCCCTCGCCCCATTCACTGAACCATCCGAATGAAACAGAATGATCACTTGCCTTATAAGCTCTGAGAGCCTCATAGTAAGCATCATCCTTAAGGATTTCAGTCAACGGACTATCGAAATCTTTAGGTTCCGGTGTAGTCCAGTCATCACAACCGGTAACTGCAAATACTGCGAGTGCCGGAATGACAGCTTTCAATATATTGAATTTCATGTTTATCGAATTTTATATGTTAGTTCTTCTTAGCCCAGAAAAGATCTACAGACTCATCATCCTTGCCTCCGAGCATGCTGACAGCTGCAGGATAATTTTCCTTATTCAATGTTTTCTCGTTGAAAGAGTAACGAAGTCTGCGGAGTCCACGTGCATTATCTGTAATTACACCATTTGAGAGGTTGTCGATTACAGGAGCAAGCTCAGGATAACCTGTTCTTCTGTACTCTGTCCAAGCCTCGATACCCATAGGATAGTTGGCAATCCACTTCTGGGTGATGATCTTCTCGAGTTTCATATCAGCCGATGCCGATTCGTCCCAAGCGACAGTAACCTTTGTCTTTCTGCTGTAGTCAGGGAATCTTGCAACAGGGTCATTCTCATATGAATCAGGCACGCTGGTGTCATCCCCTATGTAGTTAGAGGCATTATAGCTGTCCACGCCCCACTGTTCCATTGAAAGATTGATACCACGCTCATAGAAGTCTCCGGCATTACCTGAAATCCAGCCTTTGAGGACAGCCTCTGCAAGAAGGAACTGTGACTCAGCCGCTACGAATACAGGAAGTTTGTCGGTTGCAGAGAAAGCAGGCAAAGAATAACTCTGAACTGCTGATTTCTCGAAAGCGCCCTTTCCTGAACGCATTCCGATATATTTTCCGCCAGTAGATTTGGTGAAGTAAGCCGGACATCTCGGATCCTCATAACCATTCATGTAGTCAACGATAGACGCACCGCTTCTGAGGTCACCCCAGGATGCACTTGCGAGCTGATAAGGGTTCGGCTGAGCTGCAGGGTCCATCATGGCGTTGTCCGCATTGGCATTGATGAATCCGAATGGAGATTCATAAGCAGCTACAAAAGCCGCCTGATTGCCAGAACGCATTGCTGCACGCATGATGTAAGAGTTTGCAAGCTTTGCCCACTTTGCATAGTCACCGGCAAATACAGGATCCTGGGCAGCCAAAGGCTTCTTGTCAGGATATGCAGATGCATAGCCGGCAAGTACGGATGCAGCACTGTTAAGATCCTCGATGATGCTCTTGTAAACATCCTCATTAGAATCGTATGCCACATACATCTGACCGTCAGTTACCTTGCTGTAAGGAATCGGACCATACATATCAGCGACACGCATCATAGCTGCTGCGCGGAGAAGGTTGGCCATTGCATAATAGTGACCTGAAGCACCTGTGAATTTTTCAATCTCGAAATAGTTGGCATAGATATCGAGGAACATTGTCTCATAAGGAATTGCATTCCAAGAATCAGAGGCATTGAAAGTATCGAAGTTCTGACCACCCCAACGGTTGGACAATGTGTAGTAGCCACCGAGTGAGCCGACCATCTGGTCGATCATCTGAGAGTCATTCTGCTGCACGTACATAAGAGATTCCATCATCGTCGGAATAAGAATCGACGGATCAGAACTCTTGATTGCATACGGGTCCGTATTATATTTCTCGAAGTTCTTTGTACATCCTCCAAGTACGCCGAGGATAGCGCAAAAAGCGAGAATTTTGGTTATTTTGTTCATAATTGTCTTCGTTTTTAGAACTGGAGTTTAACATTGAAACCGAAATTTCTTGTGCTTGGAAGCATGAAATAGTCAACTCCCTGATAGTAGTTGTTGCCTGTAGCAGCTGAAAGTTCCGGATCAAACGGAGCCTTGCAGTAAATCATGGCGAGGTTACGTCCTACAATACCCAAAGTAAGGTTCAGTTTGTCATTGAACCACTTCTTAGGGAAGGTATAGTTCAATGCGAGTTCCTGGAGACGGACGTTGGTAGCGCTGTAGAGGTAGAATGCATCATAACCTCCCTGTGCGGTACTGATTGTGGTATAGTAGTCTTTGGCTCCAAGCATACCATAGTTTACAGGAATACCGCCTGCATCACGCATTGAAGCGGAAGCCTCTGAAACTCCATAGTAGTCGAGGATACCCTGGGTAGCTGAGTAAACGAGACCGCCTACACGTGCAGTAAGCACTACGCCGAGAGAAATACCCTTGAATCCGAAGGTGTTGCTCCATCCGAAGTTGCCCTTAGGAGCGAGCTGACCGGCCTTGTAAGCTTCAACTTCCTCAACCTTGATATTACCGTTGTTGTCAACAGCCACACTACCGTTAAGGTCTCGGGCCACTCTATGTTTGATATAGATGTCAGAAAGAGAACCGCCTTCACGGAGAATAACCTGAGGAGCAACGTTAGATGCGCCTAACCAGTCCTTCTCGATCTGTGTCACGTCAACAGGAATGCCTGTGATAGGGTCAGGAATACCATGTGCGAGTTCCTTGATCTTGTTCTGGTTGAATGTATATGTAAAGTTGCTGCTCCAGCTGAAGTCACCCCACTTGTTGTCATATCCGAGAGCGAGCTCAACACCCTGGTTCTGGATGTTACCGGTCTGTGCCACGAAGTTCTTGTATCCTGAAGATGCAGAAAGAGGAGCATAGATGGTCTGGTTATAGGTATTTGACCTATAGTAAGTCACATCCAAAGAGAGGCTCTCGAGGAAACGCACGTTGAGACCGAGTTCCCAAGATCTGGTATCTTCAGGTTTGAGGTCGTGTGCAGGATACGTATCGCTCTTGCTCCAGTTGTGGGTCTGGTCGTTGTACTTGTAGCTAGGATTAGAGAGGAATCTGTCAAATGGAGAAGCCACCTGAGAGTAAGATCCGCGCATCTTCATGAAAGTAAGCCATGAAGGCATCTCTACCATGTTGGAAATAACAGCAGAAAGACCTGCAGACCAGTAGAAGTAAGACTTGTTGTCAGTATAGGCGAGCTGAGAAGCCCAGTCATTTCTTCCGGTGAGAGTGAGGAAGAGCATGTTCTTCCATCCTGTTTCTACTGATGCGAAGACAGCCTGTGTCTGATCGTGCCATCCTTCCTGATTACCCTTGTAGTTTACAGCTGTATTCAGGTTGTTGGTAGCAAAGTGGTTAGGCAGGATAAGGTCACCGGCAGCGCGGTTCATCTCATATCTCTGATCGTTGATAGAAGCACCGGCATTGACGATCAATCTCCAGTCACCCCATGTCTTATCTACGTTTGCGATGATATCACCGTAGAAAGATCTGTCAGTCATGTTGTCCAACATGTAACCACCGTTTTCACCGGCGAATGTTGTCAATGTTGTAGCATAGTACTTAGTAGTCTGGCGATATGTTGACTCATCGAGACGGGCACGACCTGTGATGTTCAGCCATTTGAAAGGAATGTACTGCAAAGAAGCATTGTACATATAACGGCGCTTGTTCATGTCGCGGTTGTTGCGGTTCTGTACCCAGTAAGGGTTCTGCATATTGTGAGAGCCCTCAGAATATGGCCAGTACTGAGTCTTGACACCTGTAACAGGATTCCATCTTTCATAGAGACGCACCTCATTGAAATCGTCTCCTCTCGGGAAGAGGTAAAGACCAGGGAGCGGGTTGAAATATGTACCCTGCGAAACGAGGTTGTGGTCTTTCTGGATAATAAAGCTTGCACCTAAGTCGAGGATGAGTTTGTCATTGGCGAACTTGGTGGTGTTGCGTGCAGTGAAGTTGTATCTGTCGTAACTGCTTTCAGGAACGATACCGGTGGTGTTGGTGGTGGTAGCGGAGATGTATGTCTGGTTCTTGGCATTGCCTGTAGAAAGGGAAACAGAGTTGATGACATCCGTACCTGTGTTGAAGAACTTGCGAGGGTCATAGCTGTATGAATCAGGAAGCTGCGCACCCCAACAGCTGTAACCGCTGCTCTTGCCGTAACGGTCCTGCATATCAGGCATCATGTATGCCCTTGAGAAAGTGGTACTGTTGCTGATGGTGACCTTGGTCTTGCCCTCTGCACCTTTCTTGGTGTTGATGATTATTACACCGTTGGCAGCCTCAGAACCGTAAAGTGCTGCTGCCGAAGGGCCTGTAAGCATGTTCACCGACTCGATGTCCTCAGGGTTGATATCGGCAGCTGACTCGGAGCTGACCATTGAGGACATTGTACCGCCTGAACCGCCGAAGCTCTTGTTGTACATAGGCACACCGTCGATCACATAAAGAACAGTGTTGTTCTTCTCGATAGACTTCATACCACGCATTACGACACGGGTAGTACTTCCAGGGCCGCTGGCACCTGAGTTGATCTGCACACCGGCCACTTTACCGACGAGTGAATTTACGAAGTTCGCATCCTTTACGGTGGTAAGTTTGTCAGCGTTCACTTTCTGCACATTGTAGGAAAGTGTCTTCTCTTCGCGCTTGATACCGAGTGCGGTAACTACGACTTCGTCAAGGAATTCGGTAGCCTCTACAAGTGTGAAGTTCAATGTCTTCTGTCCTGTCCAGACTGCCTCTGCGTCTTTGTATCCGAGAATGGACACTACGATGACGTCGTTCTTGGAAAGGCCGGAGAGGGTGTACTCGCCGTCCATACCGGATATGACCGCTCCGGCTTTGTCCCGAATCATGACGGCTGCTCCCGGAACAGGTCCGTTTGAATCGGCTATAATACCTTCAACTACCCCCCCCGAGGCCTCCTGGGCAAATGTCAGGGAAGGAGCAGCGACATTCAGGGCTGCGATGGCAACGAAAGCCAAGCATACCCGGATAAACGTTTGCTTCAAATGTTTGAACATAATTATGTGATGTTTATAATTCGTGGTCTGTGTAACCACTTGGTCGCAAAGTTACACTTATAAATCATATTTACAAAAATTTCGCTAATAATTAATATTGCTGTCCGCTAAAAGTTAGCGAGCAACGAGATATC